>MDTB01041174.1_pt1 | contig 14256 bp, 14 predicted proteins | sample 811161 | NCBI WGS metagenome assembly MDTB01 (sample SAMN05326650, study PRJNA326480) | marine metagenome | isolation source: seawater | place: Mediterranean Sea | collected 2009
ATATAATAGAAATAATTATAGCAGGTTTAAATAATAATGGTAAAGTTAAAATACATAATTTTGGAACTTTTAAATTAAAAAATAAAAAAAGTAGAATTGGCAGAAATCCAAAAACTAAAGAAGAAGTAATGATTAAAGATAGAAATGTTATTACTTTCAAATCTAGTAGAAATGTATTAAGTTTTATAAATTCTAATATAAATGAGTAAAAAGTATTTTAATATAAGTGAAGTATCTAAAATTTTAGAATTGAAAGAGCATGTAATTAGATACTGGGATTCAATTGATCCCAAAACTAACAAACTAAGATTTGAAGGTATATCCACTAAATCAAAAGGAGGTACTAGATATTTTAATAAAGAGAATATTGCTAAATTAACTAAGTTGAAACATTTAATTTATGAAAATGGTAATCATAACTACTCTTTAGCACTTGCTAATAAGTTTCTTTCCTTAAACAAAAATTATACAAATAAAGATAATTTTAAGGAAATTCATAAAGAATTGAACCATGATCAAAACACGAAAAATATAAGAGTGATTCTTGATAAGATTCGAATATTATGTAAATAAATCTTTAAAAATCATTTGACAATAAAAATATACTTATAAATCAATTATTTAGTTAACTAATTTATACAAAAAATAATTAAAAAATAACTTTTTTTAATGTTTAATTTAGCTTGTTTTTAAAATATATGAACCTCATCTTATTAGTAAGGAAACAAACTATAAGGAGTTTTTATGTTAAATAAGACTAGTCTACTCGGTATGATTGCTGCTACAATAGCATTTATTGCTGTTCCAGCATTCGCTGCCGACACATTTTTATCTGGTTCTGATTTTGTTGGAATTACATTCTGGATAGTTTCTATTGGAATGTGGTCAGCTACCATATTCTTCTTTTATGAAGGTATGAGAGTTTCTGCAAAATGGAGAACTTCAATGGTAGTTGCAGGGTTAATTACATTTATTGCCGCTGTTCACTACATGTATATGAGAGACTTTTGGGTTGCTACAGGTGAGTCACCAACAGTATATAGATATATTGATTGGGTATTAACTGTTCCACTTCAAATGGTTGAATTCTTCTTGATTCTAGTAGCTGCTGGTGCTGCTGTATCAAGTGGTGCTTTCTGGAGACTTCTAGTTGGTACTCTTGTTATGGTTATTGGTGGATACTTAGGTGAAGCAGGGTTTATCTCAGTATTACTTGGTTTTATTATTGGTATGATCGGTTGGGCAGTTATCATTTGGGAAATTTTCCGAGGTGAAGCAAGTCAAGCTGCTACTACTAAAGAATCTGTAACTAGTGCATTTAATGCAATGAGATTAATTGTTCTAGTTGGTTGGGCTATTTATCCTCTAGGATATATATTTGGTCTAATGATGGGTTCAGTTGATGCTGATACTCTTAACTGGATCTACAATCTTGCAGATTTCGTTAACAAAATTTTATTCGGTTTAATTATCTGGAATGCTGCTTCGAAAGATACAGCTTAATAATAATTAAATAAATAAGTTAAAAAACCCTCTTTTTAGAGGGTTTTTTTTATTAAATGATTGACTTAATTTTTTTTAATATGTATTTGGCTCGCCATGAAAACTTTCACTCTTAAAAAAGCAGATATTCAAAAGAAATGGATATTAATTGACGCTGATAATGCTGTTCTTGGAAGATTGGCAGTAATTTCAGCTAATATTTTAAGAGGAAAAAACAAACCTCAATATACACCTAATCAAGATTGTGGTGACAATCTTATTATTATAAATGCGGATAAAGTTCATTTGAAAGGTAAAAAACTAGAAAATAAGATTTATTATAAACACACTGGTTTCCCTGGAGGAATTAAAAAAACTACACCTCTAAAAATGAAAAATAATAATAAGTCTAATGAAATAATTAAACTGGCAATTAAACGTATGATCCCATCAGGCCCATTAGGAAAACTTCAGCTTTCAAATTGTAAAATTTACAGAGATGCCAATCATAAACATGAAGCACAAAATCCAATAAAACTGGACCTAGTGCAATTAAATAAAAAAAATACAATATAAATGGAAACTACCGAAACAAATAATGATAATTTACTAGATAATAAGCAAAGAGCTTATGCAACAGGTAGAAGAAAAAATTCAATAGCTAGAGTTTGGTTAAAGCGTGGAAATGGTGAAATAAAAATAAATGGTAAAGATTTAGATAAATATTTTTTGAGACCTGTATTGCAGATGGTTGTTAATCAGCCCTTAAATGTTATTGAAGGTGAAAATGGTTATGAAATAATGGCAACTGTCAAAGGTGGAGGTCTATCTGGTCAAGCAGGTGCAATAAGACATGGTATTAGTAAAGCTCTTAGTTTATTTGATCAGTCTAACCGTCCACCATTAAAAAAAGTTGGATTTTTGACAAGAGATCCAAGAGTAGTAGAAAGAAAAAAATCTGGATTAGCTAAAGCTCGTAGAAGTTATCAATTCTCTAAGAGATAAACTTTAATGAATAACAAAATTAATGTAGCCGTTTTAGGCTCTACTGGATATGTTGGAATGGAGTTGGTAAATATTTTATCTGGTCATAAAAAAGTAAATATAAATTTTTTAGGATCCGATAGCATTCAAAACGAATATCTTAAAAATATACAAAATACTAAGGAGTATAATAATCTTCCATTATTAAAAAAAAATAAATATTTTGATCCATCAAGTTCAGATTATGTATTTTTAGCACTACCTCATTCAATTTCTAATCAATTTGTTAAAGAATTTTATAATAAAATAAAAATTATTGATCTATCTGCAGATTTTAGATTAGATAATCTTGAAGTATATTCAAATAATTATGGAAGAAATCATTCATGTAGTGAATACATGAAAGAATTTATTTATGGTCTAGTAGAAGTAAATAGATCTAAAATATCTAAATCAAAAAATATAGCTGTACCAGGATGTTACCCAACATCAATTTTATTACCACTCAACCCATTGTTTAAAAATAATTTAATAAAATCACAAAATATTATAATAGACTCAAAATCTGGATATAGTGGAGCAGGAAAAAAATTTGATATTAGTAATATTAAATCAAATAATGATTTCAATTTTTATAATTACAATACAAACAATCATCGACACATTGCTGAAATTAAACAAGAGTTAATTAAATATAATGAAAAAAAAGAAATTTCTTTTTCATTTAATCCACATATTTTACCAAATTTTAGAGGCATGATGTCAACTATATACTGTGATCTAAATGATAATTTTAATAAAAATGACATAATTGAAGTATTAAAAAATTTTGATAAAGACAATCCATTTATTAAATTTTTAGATGACAATCAAAAATTGGATTTTTTTGAAATACAAAATACGAATTATTGTAAAATAAAAATTTTTAATCATTATAGTGAGAAAAAAATTATTCTTGTTAGTCTAATAGATAATTTAATTAAAGGTGCCTCAGGTCAAGCTGTTCAATGTTTAAATTTAATAGAAAATTATGATGAAACATTATCTTTGATTTAATGAATAATAAATTTTTAACTCTTATTATTATATTTTTATTAAGTTCTTGCGGTTATCCTGATATTGATAATGTACCTGATTTTAAAGATGCTCTTTTAACATATGAGGAAATAGTCGAATTTTGTTCTGAAATAAATACTAATAAAAAAAATATAGATAAATGTGTTAATGATTATAAAAGTAATTAATAATTATGAAAAAGCTTAATATTGGTATAGCTGGCTTAGGTAACGTAGGATCAGCATTAATAAAGTCTATTGAAGAAAATAATAATTATTTTAAAAAGAAAACATCATTTGAAATTGAGATTGTTGCTGTATCTGCAAAATCTAAAAATAAAAAAAGAAATATAGATATTAATAAATATAAATGGTTTGATGATCCAATAGATATTGCAGAGTTACATTATTGTGATGTAATTGTAGAATTAATTGGTCAAGAAAAAGGCATAAGTTATAATCTAATAGAAAATGCTCTAAAAAATAATAAACACGTTGTTACAGGCAATAAAGCTTTAATTGCAAATCATGGAAAAAATCTTTTTAATTTAGCTGAGATTAATTCTTTAGCTTTGTCTTTTGAAGCTGCTGTAGCTGGAGGAATTCCTATTATTAAAACTATTAAAAATGATATTTCTTTTAATAAAATTAATAAAATATCCGGTATTTTAAATGGAACAACAAACTTTATATTAACAAAAATGGAAGAAGATAATTTATCATTTGATTATGTATTAAAAATTGCAAAAGATATGGGATTTACTTCTGATCATGAATCAAAACTAGATATTGGAGGATATGATGCAGCTCATAAACTTACTATTTTATCAACATTAGCATTTGGTTCAAATTTAAATTTTGAACAAAATTATATAGAGGGTATTGCTGATATAAAAATTGAGGATATTAATTTCGCAAAAAAACTTGGTTATAGAATTAAATTAATTTCTGAATCATCAATAATAGAAAACCAAATTTTTAACTTTACTTCTCCAAAATTAGTTAGTTTTGAAAATCCATTATCAAATGTTGGTGAGGCACTTAATGCTATAAATATTGAAACAAATCATCTCGATAATCTTTTTTTAGAAGGACAGGGTGCAGGAGGAAAACCAACAACTAGTTCAATATTATCAGATCTTTACGATATCGCACAAAATGAAAAATTTGATAATTTAGGCTTTAAGCTTGCAAATCTAAAAAATTTTGAAAAATATAACTCAAATAATATAATTAATAGTTACTACTTGAGAATAATGACAGATGATAAACCAGGAGTTCTATCTTCAATAACAAATAATTTTTCAGACTCAGGAATTTCTGTTGAAAAAATATTACAATTACCTGAAATGTTAAACAATAATTCTCCAATTCCCATTATTATTACAACTCATAAAATTAAAAAAGAAAAACTAGGTAATGCAATTAATAAAATAGAAAAACTTGATTTTGTAAAAGAAAAAATTACTGTTTTACCTATTCATGATAATTGATATTTGTGGATCAAGATAAATCTATATCTAATAAACTTTGGATAGAAAAAAAAGTAGATAATAATTTTATTCAAAGATTATCACAAAATAAATCTATATCTGAAATTTTTTCAAAATTATTATTATCAAGAGGTGTTAATGAAAACAATTTAAATAATTTTTTATACCCAGATATTCTTTCTGATATCCCCAACCCTTTTGAATTAAAAGATATGAAAAAAGGAGTCGACAGATGTATAATTTCTTTATTAAAAAATGAAAAAATTGGAATAATAGCAGATTACGATGTAGATGGCTCTACTTCTGCTTCTATTTTATTTAAATTTTTAAATAATTTTACCTCTAATTTAGTTTGTAAAATACCTAATAGGTTGTCAGAAGGCTATGGTCCAAATCTTAGGTTAATGGATGAAATGTTAAATGAAAACGTTAAGCTGCTATTTACTCTTGATTGTGGCACATCAGCCTTTAATATAATTGATAATGCTAAATACCAAAATATAGAAGTAATTGTAGTTGATCATCATTTAAGTGAATATAAATTACCAAAAGCACATTCAATAATTAATCCAAATAGATTTGACGAAAATAGTCAATATAAAGATTTTGCAGCTGTTGGAGTAACTTTTCTATTTTTGATGGCATTAAGAAAAGAAATTAGAAATTTAAAACTTTTTACAAAAATTAAAGAACCTAATTTAATATCTTATCTAGATTTAGTAGCAGTGGGGACAATTTGTGATATTGTAAACGTTAATAATTATAACAGATCTTTAATTAAAAAAGGTTTAGAACTAATTATACAAAGACGTAATAAAAGTATTGCAAAAATTATTGATAATTCAAAAATAAGTAGTACTCCTTCATCTAGAGATATAGGATTTATTGTTGGACCTCAGTTAAATGCAGGAAGCAGAATTGATAATTCTTCTTTAGCATCAAAATTATTAATCACAAAAGATGAAAATGAAATTGATAGTATTTCAAAAAAACTATTCTTAATAAATGAAAAAAGAAAATTAATTGAAAATAATGTATTTCAAGAAGCTATTGAGCAAATCGATATAAATCAAAATAATAATTATATTATAGTTTATAAATCAAATTGGCATCATGGTGTTTTAGGAATAGTGGCTAGCAAAATTGTTGCATTGTACAATAAGCCAACATTTGTATTATCTTATAATAATAATATTGGAGTTGGCTCTGGAAGATCTATAGAGCAAATTGATATAGGTAGTATTATTTTAGAATTAAAAAACAATAATTTGATTGAAGAAGGTGGCGGTCATAAAATGGCTGTTGGTTTAAAATTAAATATGAATAAAATTGAAAATCTAAAAAAATTTTTGGATAATAAATTTTCATCTTTTGATAAAAATTTATTTGAAAAAATTATCTATTTTGACTCAAAATTATCAGTTAATGAAATTAATAATGATTTTTTAACAATGTTAGAAAAAATGGAACCTTTTGGCAAAGGCAACGATGAGCCACAATTTTTAATTAAAGATATAGTCATTGAAAAAATTAAAATTATTAAAGATAAACATATATTACTCTTTTTTAGAAATGATAAAAATGAAAGTTTAAAAGCTATAAGTTTTAATTCTTCAAAAACTATTTTAGAGGACTATTTATCTAAATATAATCAATACAAATTTGAATTCTTATGCTCTATTAAAAGGGATAATTTTAATAACCGTGGTTTGCCTCAAATTAATATAATTGATACAAAAGTAATCAATTAAATAATTTGAAAAAATTAATTATTTCTACTATATATTCACCTTTAGACCCCTTCGTCTATCGGTTAGGACATCAGGTTTTCATCCTGAAAAGAGGAGTTCGATTCTCCTAGGGGTCGCCAATTCATGGATTTAGAATTATTGATCCAATTGATTTTCTTGATTGAATTAAATTATGAGCATCTGATGCTTCTGATAATTTAAAAGATTTAAATATATTTGGTTTAATTTCTTTATTTTTTATTTTTTTAAATAACTTATTACTTGAAGTTTCTAATTCTTTCCTATTTCTAATATAGTGCATAAGTGTTGGCCTTGTAAAATATAAACTTTTTGGATTAAAGGTACTATGTAAATTAACATCACTTACCATTCCAGAAGATTGTCCAAAAGAAACCATTAATCCTCTATAGTTTAGACATTTTAATGATGTGTCAAAAGTATCTTTACCTACGCCATCGTATACTACGTTTACTAAATTTTTATTTGTAATTTTTAATATATTTTCGTAAACATCATTTTCTTTGTAATTTATGGTAAATTCACATCCATGTTTTTTTACCAATTTTTCTTTTTCCTGAGTACTTACTGTGCCAATCATTTGAGCTCCTAATGACTTTGACCATTGACAAGCTATTAATCCAACACCGCCAGCTGCCGCATGAAATAAAAATTTTTCATTTTTTTTTATTTTATATAATCTTTCAAATAAATATTCGACAGTCAATCCTTGAAGTAAAATAGAAGCTGCTTCATCATTTGAAATATACTCGGGTAATTTGACAATTTTATTAGCTTCAAAATCTCTAATTTCGCAATATGCCCCTAAAGGAGGACTAAAAGAATAAGCTACACGATCCCCAACTTTAAAATTATTTACATCGCTCCCAACTTCTATAATATTTCCTGCTGCTTCTAATCCAGGACAAAATGGAAGTCCTATCGGCACTGGATAAACTCCTGTTCTATGATATGTATCTATAAAGTTTAAGCCAATTGAAGTTTGTTGTATCCTAACCATAGAATTTGATAATGAATTTGGAAGATTATAATCTTCATATCTTAGCACTTCAGGACCACCAAGTTCAGTTATGACAACTCTTTTAGGCATTTTAATTTAAAGCATTGTATATATCTTGATATTCCTTAAGGCAATGTGGATTTGTTAGAATTTCTATATTAGTAATATTTTCACCATTTATTATTTTCTTAATAAGTAATTCAACTATTTTCCCACTTCTTGTTTTAGGTATTTCTGTAACAGGAAAAATTTTATTTGGAACATGCTTAGGTGATAAAAAATTCTTTATATTAATTTTTATTTTATTTTTTAAATTTTCATCAAATACATATTTTTTATTTAAAACTAAAAAAAGAATCACTTCTGTGTCATTATCTAACAATCTTTCTACAGCTAAACTCTCCATTATTTCTTCCATACTTTCTGTAACTCTATAAAGCTCTGCAGTTCCAATTCTTATACCTCCGGAGTTTAAAGTGGCATCTGATCTGCCATAAATAACATATCCATCATTAATTGTTTTTTTACAATAATCTCCATGACACCATATATTATCGAAACTTGAGAAATAAGATTCTTTATATTTTTTAAAATTTTTATCATTCCAAAAATATAATGGTTTTGAAGGAAAGCTTGATTTACATACCAGCTCACCTTTTTGATTTAACAAACTATTACCTTTTTCATCAAAAATATCTACTTCCATACCAAGACCTGCGCATTGTATTTCTCCACTAAAAACATTAAGCGATGGATTTCCTAGTACGAAACAAGATACAATATCTGTACCACCACTAATAGAAGCAAGATGTACATCACTTTTAATAAAATTATATACATACTCAAATGACTCATTTATTAAAGGCGATCCAGTTGAAGCAATAATTTTTAAATCTGGAAGATTAATATTTGCTTTTATATTAAGCTTATGATTTTTTAATGAGTCTATATATTTAGCTCCTGTTCCGAAGAAATTAATTTTCTCTTTTTTAGCTATATTGAATAAATTTTCATAATTTGGAATAAATGGAGATCCATCAAACAAAACAATAGTGGCTCTAGAAGCCAAACAAGAAACTAACCAGTTCCACATCATCCAACCACAAGTTGTAAAATAGAATATTTTATCGCTTTCATTAATATTACAATGAAGTTGGTGTTCTTTTTTATGCTGTATTAAAGAGCCTCCAGCTCCGTGAACTATGCATTTTGGTATTCCTGTAGTACCGCTTGAGTAAAGAATATATAAAGGGTGATTAAATTCAAATTTTTCAAAAGTTTTATTATGCTTTTTAGATTTTTGTATTGTATTCCATTCAATATAATTAAATTTTACACTTAAATTTGCTTTTTCTTTTTCATATGGAATTATAATTATTTTTTTTATACTAGGTATATTTTTTAAAATTTTTGGTATTACTTTTGTTGTATCAATTTTTTTTTTATTATAATAATAATAATCTGTAGCTATTAATATTTTTGGATCAATTTGTTTAAATCTATCAATTATTGCTTGTTCACCAAAATCAGATGAGCAAGAGGACCATATAGCTCCAATTTGTGAGCAAGCCAGAAAAGATATTACTGTTTCTGGTAAGTTTGGAAGAACTGCTACAACTCTATCATTTTTATTTATATTATTAATTTTTAAGAAGTGAGAAAGTTTAAATACACTTTCTTTCAATTTTTTCCAGGATATGGATCTTCTTAAATTATTTTCAGAATAAAAAATTATTGCATCTGTATCATCATTTTTATATAAACAGTTTTCTGCATAGTTAATTTTACTATCTTCAAAAAATCTACATTTTATAAAATCATTGTCATGAGAATAAATCTCACCTTTTAAAACTCCAATAATTTTTGTAAATTTCCATATTTTTTTCCAAAATTCTTCTTTATTATCAACACTCCATTTATGAAGATGATTGTAAGATTTTATATTTAAATTTTTTAAGGATTTTGTAAATCTTTTAAGATTATTAGAATTTATTGATGGGCTCCACAACTTCAAGTTGTGCATTTTAAATTAACTCTTTTTATTATCTTTTAATGATCTTACTCTAACAATCACATCAATATTATGTAAAGTTAGGCAAGCTGGAATTGAAGGTAAGTCTAAATTTACATTGTTTGTTGGGATATCATGGATTTTTCCTTCATCTTCAATATACAAATGATAGTGAGGCTCATTGTTAGTATCATATAGAGATTTATTTTTATCTACAACAATTTCTCTAATTAATCCTAAGTTAGTAAATTGTTTTAAAGTATTATATATTGTCGCCATAGATATTTTTCTATCTTCTTTTTTAACTTCATCAAATAAATTTTCAGCTGAGATATGACGATTGCCTTTATTGAATAATATTTTAGCAAGTATTCTTCTCTGTTTAGTTGGAACAATTCCACTTTCTTTAATTTTGCTTAATGCTATGTTATAAGCATTAAATGGATCATAAACTTTAACTTCATATTTCATAATTTTTTTATATATCATGGATTACATTTTTTCAGCTATTTTTCTATATTTATTTTTAGGTTTATTTCTTTTTATATTTCAAAGACGCATAGTTTTCAACACATCTGGACATCCTGGCACACCCAAAGATTACAATTTATTTTCAACAAAAGAGATAAATATAATTACAGAAGATAATATTAATCTTTTATCATGGTTACATCTAGGAGATAAAAAATTACCTTTATTAATATATTTTCATGGAAATTCCTTTCACATAGGTGATAGAGCTTATAGGATAGAAAAGTATATAAGTCATAATTGGAATATTTTGTTAGTTTCATGGAGGGGTTTTGGAGGAAATAAAGGTAATCCTTCTGAAAATAATTTATACAAAGATGGTGAAGCTGCCTTAAAATGGATTTCTAAAAATACTAATTTTAAACATAACCAAATTGTTGTTTACGGAGAGTCATTGGGTTCTGGAGTTGCAGTTGAGTTAGGTACAAAATATAGTTTTTTAAGTATTGTTTTAGAGGCACCTTTTACATCAATTAGTGATATTGCAAAAAAAAGATATAAAATATATCCTACAAAATATCTTGTTAAGGATAAATTTGATAATTTGATAAAAATTGATAAAATTAAATCTCCGCTTTTGATAATAAGTGGTAAAAAAGATGAAATTGTTCCCCATAATCACAGTTTAAAGCTTTTAAATAAGGCTAAAGTTAAGAAAAAAGGAGTTTTTATTGACGAAGCAATACATAATAATCTATACGACTTTGGCATTGAAAAAGATGTAATTGCATTTAATTTAGAATTATGGAAATAAATTTAACAACTTCTTATGTAGGCATACTTAGTTTAGTTGTTTTTGTTCTTGCCTATGCAGTTGTAATGGCAGAAGAATTTAGTCATTTACGTAAATCTAAACCTGTAATAATTTCAGCTGCAGTAATTTGGGGTATAATAGCTTTTTATTTTTCATCAGACAAAGAATATGCACATGAAATTGAACATGCTTTAGAGCATAATATTTTAGAATTTGCAGAATTATTTTTGTTTCTTTTAGTGGCAATGACATACATAAATGCACTTGAAGAAAGAAAAGTTTTTGACAATGTTAGATATCAACTCACTTCAAGAGGTTTTAGTTTCAGGCAGCTATTTATATTTACTGGTATAATTACTTTTTTTCTCTCTCCAATAGCTGATAATTTAACCACAGCTTTAGTAATGTGTTCAGTTGTGATGGCATGCGGAAAAGGCAACTCCAAATTTATTTCCATAGGTTGTATAAATATAGTTGTAGCTGCAAATGCAGGAGGGGCTTTTAGTCCTTTTGGCGATATTACAACTTTAATGGTATGGCAAGCTGGTATAGTTGAGTTCTTTACATTTTTTAAAATATTTTTTCCATCTGTTATAAATTACGTAATACCTGCTTTTGTTATGTACTTTTTTATCCCAAATGAAAAACCAGAAGTAAGCACAGATAAAGTATTCATAAAACGAGGTGGAAAAGTAATAATTTTTTTAGGTTTGTTTACAATATTTAGTGCTGTTAACTTTCATAATATCTTGCATTTACCGCCAATGTTAGGCATGATGTTTGGCTTAGGTTTATTGGGATTATATTCATTTTATTTAAAAATTACTTACAATAAATCGGCTGAAGATGAAAAATTTGATTTTTTCAAAAAAGTCTCAAGAGCAGAATGGGATACACTTTTATTCTTCTTCGGAGTTATTTTAAGTGTAGGCGGCTTAGGTTTTATAGGATATCTAACTTTAGTGTCTGAATTTTTATATGTAGGTTTAGGTCCTACAATGGCAAATTCTATAGTTGGAGTCTTATCAGCAATAGTTGATAATATTCCTGTAATGTTTGCAGTAATTACTATGAGACCAGAAATGTCTATTGATCAATGGCTATTAGTCACTTTAACAACAGGTGTTGGAGGCAGTCTATTGTCAATTGGTTCAGCTGCAGGTGTAGCACTTATGGGACAAGCAAGAGGATATTATACATTTTTTGGACATCTAAAATGGACTCCAGTTATATTTATCGGTTATGTAGCAAGTATATATCTTCACGTTTTAATGGCTGACTTACCATGGTAATTTATATTATCAATAAATAAAAAAATAACCATACTTAATATTAAAGTAATACCAGCAACAAAAGAAGCTTCATTAAATTTATAAACACTAATCAATTTATATAAATAAGATGGTAAGGTATCAAAATCTTGATCTTGAAAAAATGATATTATTGTAAAATCACCAAAAGTAATAACTGTAGAAAATGCAAAAACAAAAATTATATTTTTCTTAACCATTGGCAGTAAAATAATAAAATAATTACTTAAACTCATACGAAAAGTTTGTTGAAAATTTTCAAAATTTAAAAAAATATTTTTCAGATTATTAAAAAGTATTAATATTGAAAAGGGTAATAAGAAAAGACAATTTATCAAAATTACCACTAAATATTTAATAAATTGTAGATATCTTAATTCACCCAATACAATAAAATAACCAAGACTAAATATAATTGGTGAAATAATTATCATTGATGAACTTATTAAAAATATTGATTGTTGAAAAATTATATTTTTATAATTTATTACAAGTATAGATGAAATTATCAATCCAGATAAACTAACAATTATTCCTGTAGAAATTGAAATAATAAGAGAATTAAAAAAAGATTTTAGAAATTTTTCATTAATTAAAGATAAATAAATACCATTATTAATAAAATTATAAATTACAGCAAATATTGGAGAAAAAAGAAAGATTGAAAAAAAAATAATAACAAAAAAATCTATTAATTTGATAATTTTGTAATCTTTATAAGGATGGTTAAAATTATTTCGGCCTATTTCAAAAAAACTTGAACCTTTTAATTTATAAAAACCAATAAATAAAAAAAATAAACAAATAAATATTTGTAAAAAACTAAGTAATATTGCCTTATTAAAATTTAGTTCAAAAAGTGCATATTGATAAATTGCAACCTCAATTGTTGAATACATAGGTCCACCACCTAAAGCCATTACAATTGCAAAACTTAAAAAACAAAGAGAGAATATTATTGAAAAAACAGTAAAAAAACTTTGTCTAATATAAGGTAATTCTAATTTAATAAGATTACCAAAAAAAGTAATATTGAGAGAGCTAGAAATTTCATAATATTTTAAAGGAATACTATTTAAGGATTGAAAAAATAATCGGGTGGCAAATGGTGTATTAAGTAGTATATGGGCAATTAGAATTGCTTTTATTCCAAAAATTGTTTCTATTGATAAATTTTCGTACAAATTAAAATATGAATTATAAAACCCATTATTTCCAAAAAGCTTAATAACTGCAAATACAATTAAGATTGTGGGAATAACAAAGCAAAATCCACAAAGAGAAATAATAAATTTAATTATATTTAAATTCTTATGCCTATTTAATGCTAATGCAAATGGAATTGCTAATAAACAACTTAAAATAGCTGAAAGAAAAGCTTGGTATAAAGAAAAATAAATTAAACGATGCGTGTAAGAATTTTGTAAAAAATCATTTATAAAGTTTAAATCAAAGTTAATTTTTGAAAAAATACCTATGAAGGGTAATAGGATTATTAATCCAAAAAAAAATAATACCAAAAAATTATATTTATAATACAATTTATTTACGACGCATTAAGCCACTCATCAATCCATTTGTCTTTATTTTTATTAATTTCTTTTGAGTCTATTTGAATAAATTTAGGAACTTCGAGTGCATCAAATGCCTTAGGCAAATCTTTTATATTTATCACAGGGTACATTATATTTGTTGATGGAATGACAGATTGAAATTCTTCAGATAACATAAAGTTAAGAAATTTATTTGCTAAATCTTTATTTTTTGAATTATTTAAAATACCCGCAAATTCAATTGTTATATAATTTCCTTCTTCAAAAGTTGTAGCAAGAATATCATATCTTTCTTCGAACATAATATGAGCTGC
>MDTB01045350.1_pt1 | contig 14256 bp, 21 predicted proteins | sample 811161 | NCBI WGS metagenome assembly MDTB01 (sample SAMN05326650, study PRJNA326480) | marine metagenome | isolation source: seawater | place: Mediterranean Sea | collected 2009
ACTGGAAATTAATTAAATATATCATTTCCATTACAGTATTGAAGTGCATGTTTTAATCTTAAATCCTCAAACAGCGGAGAGCTGAAGTCAATTTCTCCGGATTGTGGATCCAACAGTCTCATATCAAAATAAACTGGAAAATTATTATTAGTGATATTAACTGTATCCCCTAGGATTGTTGTATCTAAAACAGTAGTTTGAAAGGTCATCCAGCCGTTGCCAGCCCACGTATTAGAATCTAAGTTACAAGAAGAGAAAAGCATTTTTGATATAATAGTATCACCAACAAAGAATGTAGAATCATTAGAGTCATCATTTATGACAAGTTCATACCCATCTGTAAGAAAATAACCCCTCTGTTGAAAAGACCCAGATGATGTTGAAATTAATTGATTATGATCTATACATAAATAAGTTGAATCGTAATCAGATAATTCCCAATTACCGCTCGCACTATAAACGCGGACCAGAACAGAATCAGAAAGTTCGCTTTCATTGCCAATATCATCTACAGATTTTATAAAATATTGATAACTTTCAAGCCATTCAACATTATTATCCTTAAAATAATTTGATTGTGTTTCGCCAATTTCTTGTGGAATTGAATTACCGGTTGATTTGAATATTATATATTTATCAATATCATCATCCGAAACCTCACTCCAAGCTAGGTTAACACCAATATTGTTGCTTTCAATTGTAAACCAACCTCTCACATCACTAACTATCTCGGGGGGAATCTCATCGATGTTACAAGATGATAAGCTTAAAAATACTATGCTAAATAAAAATCTAGATTGACTACTTTTCATCACCAGCCCAACTAATTATTACGCTCCCAATGAGTAGCGAGAAAATTAAAATCATCTTTGCAATAGATGAAAAATCAAGTTTTGTAGCAATGAACATAGCTATACACCCTAGAGCAAATCCTATGAAATATCCAATTGTAGCATTCATATTATTATTTTTAAAACCACTGCTATTCTAATTATTCCTTTTCCAATTTAAACTAATTTTTGCAGAATTAGGAAATGTCAATAATTCTCCTGCCATGATATTCAACACCACCAATTAAGCTATGCACCTCTGGCAAGTTCTCATGGGTAATTGATCCTGCAATTATAATTCTAATTCTGTCTGATTTGATGTTAAGCATTTTCCTTAATTTCTTATAACCAAGAATGGCACTTCTAGCTCCACCAGACGTTAATACAGAATTTATTTTTGTATGGAAAAGTAAACTTTTGTATGCATCTAGCAAATCATTAGTTTCATCAATTGCTTTATGAAATGTTGTATCCATTCCATTTGATTTTGACACTAGGTCATTAACAACACTGATATCTACTGTTTTATCATCTCCAAGAGCGCCAAAAACAACCCCAAAAACGCCCAAAGACTTAAAATCTTGTATATCCCTATGCATTTGATTGATTTCCTCATTAGTATAGCAGAAATCACCTTCCCGGGGTCTTACCATTACCTTTACTGGTATGGCTAAGTCGCTAACTAATTTCTTAACTAGTTTTTTTGATGGCGTTAAACCATCTAAGTCTAGGCGAGAACAAAGTTCAATTCTATCAGCTCCTCGACTAGCAGCATGTACTGCTTCCTCATATGTTTCAACGCATGATTCTTTAATTAAGTTCACCTTAACATTAAATATTTAATTAAAATCACTAATCAGTACAAATATTTTCTGTTAATCCAATTTTTAATGAGTCAATAACAGATAGAGTTAGTACACATACGTCCCCATTCTCTAAGCTAAATTCGCCTGAAACTTCAGTAGTATCATATCCAATCTCAAAACTTGCTGTGTCAATAGCATAAGTAATGCCTTTACCGGACCAAACATAGTTTCCCGGGGATACAGATTTATATAAATCTGATATATTTATTGCTCCTGTATCGTAACTAGCTGTTACGGTTATCCCAAGAATATCATAATGTACATACATAGTATCTACTTCAAAAGCATCTGTTTGAAAGTCGATTATGCCTGATGCAATTACACTTACTAAACTCTGCTCCATTTCTATATCTGCATTATTGTCCTCACAAGAATGAAAAACTAAAAATAAGATTGTAATTAATATTTTTCTCATAATCCATGCCTCCAGTTAATTATTGAATTTCCAAATGTATGTTCCAATGGCTCCAGCATTCAAACTAGAATGTATATCTTTATCATCAAGTATTATATTAAAATTAATTTTATTACTACTATCATTAAGAACTATAGTAACTATCTTTTCTTCCGGCGTCAAAAAAGATACATTTGGTAAAGTTGAAGAACTAGACGAAAAAAGTCGAACGGAGCCTCGCGGCACAAATTTTGAGGCATGCGCAATAACGTAATAAGCGGTATTCCTTTGAACACTATTATCAGTTATTGTTACTGCACCTAAACAGCTGCTGCATCCTCCTTCAGTATGTGGTTTTTGATTTTCATCAGAAGCTAAGTTCCATTCTATAATTGTTTTGCACCAATTTCTTGTAGCACCAATAATTAGGTTTCGTATATGCCAACGAAGGTCCCCATACAAATTACCTGGGGCACCCACCCACTGCTCAGTAAAATATAAATTTTTATCTGGGTGAGCATTTTTTAATTCACTTAGATTATTAATATCACCACCATACAAGTGGAATGCGCTTCCATCTACATACTTGCGTGCGTTTGAATTATTTAAAACCGAAATAGGGTATTCAATATTATCTGCATTGTGATCATAAATTATGATTTTTGTATCAATTTGATTCTGTAAAAATGCAGGGCCAAGAGATTGGCTAATAAATGACGCTTGCTCCGATGATGTCATGTGCATACTTGGATTATTTCCATCATGAAGAGGTTCGTTTTGAACGGTAATTGCGCCAATTATGATGCCTTCATTTTTCATAGACTGAATGTATTTCACAAAATACAACGCATAAGTGTCATAATATTCTGGAAGCAAACTTCCCCCTATGGTATTCTTATTTGTTTTCATCCAAACAGGAGGCGACCAAGGAGAACCCATTATCTTAATATTAGGAGAAATTTCTATTATCTCTTTTAAAATCGGCATAAGGTATAATTTATCATAACCTAAATCAAAATTAACCATCCCAATATCAGTTTCTCCATCCGGAAGATCATTATATGAAAAAGGATATTCATCTAGATCTGATGCCCCAATACTAACTCTTAAATAAGATGTTTTTATGCTGTTTTCGTTGTCACCAAATAGCTCATTTAAAAGAGCAGATCTTGATGATTGATCCATGTTAAAAAGGTGCATAGCACTTCCACCATTAAGTGCAAATCCAAATCCATCCATTTCCTGATAAATTTGGTTTGTGTCTATATTAATATTCTCAAAAATACCTTCCGAGACTCTTCCCGTATCTACGCCGGTTGTTTGTTTTGAAAAAATTTTAGATTCTGACTCATCGCTCAACCAAAATTCTACATACTCTGCATTTGAATTTTTATTAATATAGACCTCTCCCTCATCTTTACATGAGAAAACCAAAAAAATGCTAGTTATATGTAGAGCTAGCCAAGATAAAAGATTTTTTTTCATAAAGTAGAATTTATATTAAATCATATTCTATGAACTGCTGGAAGAAATCCGATGTTGATTCTTCCACAGAAATGTATTTTAGTCCAAGGTCTTTGATACTTTTGTTATTATCAAAATAAAAATCATAGCCAACGTTTTTCTTGATAAACGTCCTTTTAACGCCAAGCATTGGTGAAAATAACCATACCAAAAATTTTGGGGTAATAAACCTTGGTGTGGGATATTTCTCACCAAATTTCCTTCTTAGATACCTTCCTATGTCAAGAAGTTTATAACTATTTTCGGATATAATAAAACGTCCTTTGGCCTTTTCCTTAAACGCTGCTAGTATATGTGCCTTGGCGGTATCTCTAACATCAACCATAGCAAGGTTGATATCTGGAACTCCCATTCTAAGATCACCGTTACCCATTTGAAGCATGAATTTTTTGCTTTCAAAATTTGCATAGGGATTTAACGCTGGACCAACAACAAATGAGGGGTTTATGGATACAAGTTTCCAACGGTTTTGTCCTTCATTTAACTTCCAAGCTTCTTTTTCTGCCTGGGTTTTAGAATAGCTATACTCTCCATCATCGGGTCTTGATGATTGATTCCACATTTCTTCATTAAAAGTTTTATCTGGAATTTGATTCGCATCTTCTGCATTTCCATAAATAGCAGCAACGCTACTCGTTAAAATGACTTTTTTTACAGTCTCCGTTTCATTTACAGATGAAAGAACGTTTCTTGTTCCTTTTACAGCGGGATCTATTACCTCCGTTTGAGGATTCTTCGAATCCATAATAAATGGCGATGCAGTATGAAAAACTATTTCACAATCTTTCATTGCTTTTGTGTATGACCCATCATTTAACAGATCAGATTCAAAATACTTTAGTTCCCCTTTTAATTTGGATGCTATCTCATCAAGATGTTTTGTCTTTTCTTTGTCTTCTTTGTTTCTCACCGCTGCATGTACGGTATGTCCCTCATCAAGAAGAAATTTTACTATCCAACTTGCTATATACCCAGTCGCACCGGTAACTAATACAGTTTTAGATCGTTCGTTCATTATAGTGTCCTAAAAAATTTCTGCGCTACTGGTGTTCAGACGATACTCAAAATAATCGCTTCTTGTAAGGACTATGCTAGCGGTATCTATATCAATCCCTTTTTCAGCATATAGGTGCCTCTTCCAATTTTTTGCCTGCTTATTATTAAGCGTCAGAACTGAGAATTGGCCTTCTGCTACCACTTTATGCCCTTTTGAAGATAAAGGAAATACTATGTCACCATCTTTCACTTTAAATCGTATCTTCTTATTGTTATTATCTTCACCTCCAACTTGTAACCAACAGCCTCGCATTGGGCAAACTTCTTCAATTACCCCTGTCACCTTTACGATACTATTTATGTAATCATCTTTATTATGAATCAATTCGTCTAACCCATATACCTTATCTGTTTTCGACATATTTCCGTACAAACCAGAGGGGTTTGATTTATTTAGAAGTTTTTGTTCTGAATCATTTGAATTACAAGAAAAACAGACTATCAATAAAAAGATTAATAATATTCTAGATATCATAAGCCAAAGATACTGAGTTTTTAATCTAATACTCTATTATTAATCAGAAATCATAGAGGCTATATAGTATGATCTTTAAAGGGCGCTGTATGAAGTTTGTAAAATAAAAAAAAATATAAGACTATAAAGAACGGTATAAGAATCAATTCGCCAGAGAAAAGATAACAAAAAAAAGCGTAATTGATGATAAGTGTAAAATTAATTTTGTGTATTTCCGATGAATTTTTGGCCAAAAAAATATTTCATCAGTATAAAATTTTGTGAGACCTAGAATTAGTACTGTCCAAGGATACCCAAAATACTCAACCCCGCTAGTAAATATCTTATAATACAGCGCAATTCCTCCAGCTAGATACCAGATACAAATAAAAAAGCCAGTAATAATCATAAAGGGCTAAAAAGGATTAAAAACAGTTATTCTTCTTCATCGGAAACAGGGATCGGTTCATCTATAATTCCGAATAATACAAAACCAAATATCAATGTTAATATGAAAGCAATGTATTTGCCATCAAGAAGCCATTGTATGCAAAGTATCAATAAAGGAAGAATAAGTATATAACCGAAATTAATTTTCTCTGGAAACTTCATTGTAATAGAAATCTACAATCTTTTTTAGCAATAAATGAAAAATATTCACAGTCCAAAATTTCTAATTGATTTGTATTTTCAACTATGAATAAAAAAAGTAAAAAAACATTTAATTGGGGCATAATTGGAACTGGTGGAATTGCAAATGCATTTTCAAAAGATCTAGATTTTTTAGACAACCATATGGTAACAGCAGTGCTTTCAAGGACAATGAGGAATGCACAAAATTTCTCAAATAACCTAGTTAACTGCAAAGCTTATGATAACATTGAATCATTCTTAGAGGATGAAGATATATGTGCTGTGTATATAGCTACCCCAAATACTCTTCACTGCATTCAAACCATTAAATCTCTACAAGCTAAGGTTCCTGTATTATGTGAAAAACCATTTGCTATGAACTTTGAAGAAGCGAGTCAAATGATTAAACAATCTAATAAAAACTCTACTGCTTTAATGGATGGAATGTGGATGAGATATTTACCTCATATTACTAAGTTAAGAGAACTGTTATCGAAAAATGCCATTGGAAAAATTGAATCTATTTTTGCATTTCATGGGCAAAATCTAAGATGGTCTGATAATCCAAGATTATGGACCAAAGAATTAGGAGGCGGTGCATTATTAGATCTTGGTATATATGTTGTTTCATTTTGTCATATGATTGCTGGTTCACCTGATGAAATAATTGCCAGCTCGATTTTTACTAAACAGGATGTAGATTCAAAAACATCTATGGTATTTAAATATGATAATGGCCTGATTGCCAACCTTTCCTGCTCCATGTATGACAACCAACCTAATAGAGCTATTATATCTGGCTCAGATGGCTATATTGAGATTGCTCATACATTTTACGCACCAACAACAATTAAATTATATAAAAACGATAAAGAAATTGTTGAGCATAAAAATGATTATGAAGGCCATGGATTAAGGCAGCAAGCGATATACATGGAAAAGTGCGTATCAGACAATAAGCTTGAATCAGATAAAATGACTCATAAAGACACACTAGAAGTCATGAAAATTATGGATGAGGTAAGGCGTAAGACTGGACTAAAATTTTGATGAGAGCTTAAACCTATACTTTAAATAACTTAATTATTTATTAATATATATAGTATATTAATAAATAAGAAACAGGCTCATCAGTATTACTTGGCAAATTAATCCTAAAGGAACGCTCATTTCCCCTTGATATTATTTCTACCTCTTAAGGAATACAAATAGGAGAAAAAAGTCTGTATGCTAATGATAATTTTGTAAAAAAGTTGATTCGCATGAATTAAATTATTTTTTTAGTAATTAGTATTCTAATTAAATAATTGTAAAACTAATTACTTAAGCTTAGTTAAATGCATATTAAATCAATAAAATTATAATTGGAGTCAAAAATGAAAAATATAATTGTCTCCTTAATTACTGTCTTCTTAATCGGATGTAAAGCGACACAAGTTCAAACAGTCACAATTAATGCATCTAAAGACGATGTATGGGGTGTAGTTAGTAGTCTTGGAGATTTAGCTAATTATTCAGCCCTAGATAGTTCCTCTCTTACTCCACCAGGTGAAGCAACTGTCAGTGCAGTTCATTACGTTAGCCAGGGTAAAAACTATGGTATATCAGATGTGGTAACTGTAGAAAAAAACAAAACTATACAAACAAAACTAAAAGAAACAAGCTGGCCAGCACATTATTGGAATGAATCTTGGTATTTATACGATGAAGGTAATTCTACAGGATTGAAATATGTGATAGATTTTAAAGGCAAGGGTCTTGCTAATTTGGGTTTCCCGTTTTTAGCAGCATACAATAAATCAGATATGAAGAAAACAATTAATAATATCAAAAATCACATCGAAAATAAATAATTACGATCTAAAAAAGCCTTATTTAAGCAAATTCTATTGTTTAGATAAGGCTTTTTATTTTATTTCTGCTAAATATTTTATTTTAATAATTAAGAAAAATTTTATAAATGTGATTTATTTGTATTTTTTTATCATATATGATTTAAGATCATTGAAAGAATTAAATACTTCAGTTGAGCAGGAATAAATCCAAGAACTTAAATCATCAATCGGAACTTGATTGACTAGGTAAATTGGTTTTTTAAAATAATAAGCCATTGTTATTTCGCCATGAGTTCCTCCTCCACGAAAAACAGATTTTTCCCAGTTAACTATTAAATAATCTGATTTATTGACTACAGCATCTATATCAATATCAATAATTTTGCGAATTAATTTTTTATACTCTTCAGGGTTTGATCTTATCATATTACGAAAACTATCGCTAGGATAACCCTTTGTTATTTCTTGTGTGGCCTCGACTGGATTGAAAACTGAATGACCCACATTATGTTTAAGCCAATTCGTAATGGATATCCTCCAATCTGCTCCATCATTTTCTGCATTTTCTATTGGCCCTGATAAATAAGCTATCATTTCGTGATACTAAATCAAACCTTATTTATTAAACTATTTCTTACCATGGGAGTATTTGACCATGTCTTAAAAATTTTCCATTTGGAAAATTACCGCTGAAAGCAAATTTCTTAATACTTTCTACGCTTTCTTTAACTGTTAAAGTAGCCTCATAACCACCCATATCTGTTTGCACCCAACCAGGACAAATAGCATTTACTTTTATATCTTTACTTGAAAGTTCTTGGGATAAAACAATTGTTAGTGCATTTAATGCTGATTTGGAAAGCCTATAGGCAATAGATCCTGTAGACATACCCTCCATCTGCCCCATACCGCTTGAAATATTGATTATCCTTGATGTTGGCTGCATCATTGGCAAAACTGCTTTACAGACCCTTAAAACGCCTACAGTATTAATATTGAAAGTCTTAAGAATTGACTCATCATCAGTTTTTACTGCATCTATTTTATGTTTTAATCCAGGAATTAATATTCCAGCGTTGTTTATCAAAATATCAATGGAGTTTGTTTTTTCTTTAAGTGCTTCAATTCCATTTAGAACATTTCTCTCATCTGCGACATCCATAATTACATAATCTATATTTTCATTTCCTATGGATTCAATAACTGACTTAGCTTTTTGTTTGTCTCTGGCAGAAAAAAACACTTTGTTGTTTTCAGAAAAAGTCTCAACTAGTCCTTTTCCTATACCCCTGTTACCACCTGTGATAAAAATGTTTTTCATATATCTATTAACTCTTTAATTATATAAATGTTTTATATGTAATGTCTAAATTTACTTCATGAGTTAGATTATAATAGAAATTCAAATTAAAATTAATTAACTAATATAAACATAATAAACAAAAACTTGGAGTATTCATGAAACCAATAATAAATGTAAATGATATCAATGATTTTCAGGAGCATAAACACGAATCATTTGAGGCAAAATATGCAAACATCAGCCAAAAGATTGGAGCAGAAAAATTAGGCTACAATATCACAATTGTACCTCCTGGAAAAAAATCTTGGCCTTTTCACAATCATCATGTTAGTGAAGAAATGTTCATTATATTAGATGGGAAGGGTACGCTTAGGTTTGGTGATAAAAAATATCCAGTGAAAAAAAATGATATCGTAGCCTGCCCAGTAGGTGATAGATCTAGCGCTCATCAATTTATAAATGATAGTAAAAGTAATCTAAAATATCTAGCACTAGGCACTAAGACTGATCACGATATATGTGAATATCCAGATTCAGATAAGGTGCTTGCCAGGTCTAATAGAAATGGAGAATCCATACTGTGGAATATGTCTAAAAGAGGAGAATCCTACGAATATTTTGAGGGAGAAAAATAAATAATTATTCGACTTTATCAATTTACAGGTTATCCTTATATTTTGCGCTTTTGGTAGTAATTGTATAACTAGAATACACAATTTAGGTAAGGATTAATACAATGATTTTAGATAGTTTATTAGCGGGAACTATTCTGTTTACGTCTTTTGCAATGAGGACTCCAAACGTTGAGCCAAATCCATATGATTATGAATTTAGTTTAGGAATCTCAAAAGATTTTTTTCATATAAATAGGCAATGGGAAAGAGAGTTAGGTAATAAATACGTTGATGATATTGTATGGCTTAAATACGAATCAAATTTTTATTTAAAACCAGAATATTTAGACAAAGAAAGCAAATCAGTTAAGTATCTCAAACTTGACTGGAGAAAAACTCTTAAGTACTTAAATTTTGGTTTTACCACGAGATCTGATGATGAAGATCTAAATACCTACACAACATTCTTTTCAGGTCAAATTAAAAGAACTGCAGAAATAAATAAATGGACTATAACTGGCTCTTTTGATGGTTATCTTGTACCAAAAGATGAAAATGCTACTTTTGGAGAAATTTTAGAGTATGAGACAGTCTTTGATATCAAATATAAGCTTACAGAAAATACACTTATATATAACCTTGGTCAGTTCAACAAATTACAAGGACAGCAATTTTATAAAGCTAAAATTGGTTTAGAGTTTAAGCTGTAGTTTTTAGATTGAATTCATAACCGATGTTATAAGCTTATCAACTTTTAATCCGACACTATCTAAGTTTCTATTTTCTAAAACTGATAATAAGTTTGAAGCTTTTAGTGTAGCAATAGTAGTACTACCATCGCCATTATCCCACAACACAAAATTACACGGAAGAAGCATACCTACGTCGAGCTCTATATTCAAAGATTCAAATGCTGAAGGAGGATGACATGATCCAAGAATTTTATAATGAATAAAATCAACACCTAATTTTTCTTCAAGTTTTTCTTTAATATTTATTTCCGTAATTACTCCAAACCCATTTTGCATTAAAACTTCTCTTAAGTTTTTTTCAGCAAATTCCATATTGTCGCTAACTACTTTTTTGTGACCATAATTCATATAAGTTTTCCTCTAATTATTTTTTGATAGTAGCCAATCATAAATGTCATCATTATCGTAAGTAATATCCCAAGAATTATGATCAATTCCATCATATATTGTTAATTTTATATCTGGGCTAATATCTTTTAATTGATTGTAAATTTTCTCTGATCTTCTTGCTGGGTGCACGTCATCCTCAGATCCATGAAAGAGCCATATTGGAAGCTTTTTTAAATTTTCAAAATTATCAAAATCAGCACCGCCACATACAGATATCATAGCTGCAAACAGATCTGGTCGCTTATTTGCTAAAGCAATAGAGCCATAGCCACCCATGCTCATCCCTGTTAGGTAGACACGCGATTTATCGACTTTGAATGTTTGCGTTACTTTTTCTACTAGATTTATTAAAGATTTTGTCATTTCTGGTCTTGACCACCATTCAAAAGGTGGACATTGAGGAGCTACAGTAATAAAAGGAAACTTTTTATTATTTTTAATTAGTTTCGGAATCCCATGCGTCTCCACTAAATCTAGATCATTACCCCTTTCTCCAACACCATGCAAAAAGAAAATAATTGGGAAATTTGCACTACTCAATTCATATCCTTCAGGTAAATATGTCCTAAAAGAAATTTCATAGGGCAAATTAACATCCGTTTTGATAATATCATCCAATATTTGGTTATCATTCATAGGTAATTTCTATTTAATCAAGTTTATTTTTTTTGATTTTATTCTTGTTCCGAATCGAATGACTACTAAATAAGTACCAGAGCTGATAATGTTGCCATTATCATCATCACCAATCCATGTAACAACATGCTTACCTCCAGACATTAGACTCCCAACGAGGTTTTTAATCCATTTACCATTTGTATCAAAAATTTCAATATCCACATATCCCCTCTTTTCAAGTGAATAATCTATTTTAATAGAGTTATTAAATGGATTTGGATAAGCGCTCTCAATTTCAAAATCCATTGGGCTTAGTTGGTTAGAATTTTCCAATGAAAGTTCTTCAGCACTTTGATTCATAGAAATATTAAACATACCACTCAGGATACCATTATCTTCATTAAGTGAAATAATCAGATCTCCATGATTAGAAGCAAAAGCATCTGAAATTAAACTATCATTATCAAAATAGCATTGAGTGACTAATTCTGTTCCTGATGGCGTCGTTATTTTGTAATGAAAATGTCTTGGTCTTCCTGGATAATAACCAGGTAGTATTGATTCAAATGAATAATTACCATTTTCGTCAGTAACCATAATACCTCTTAGGTTATATTCATCATCATCAGAATTACCAGAATCACAATTTTGGAATATGGTGTAACATCCTTGGTCATTTGCATGCCAAACATCCACTAGAGCATTTGCTATCGGAGTTGAGCAGTCATCAGCTGTAACAATGCCACTGATTCTAATTCTAGACCCTGGTTCATCAGAATTTGCAAGTACAGTTCTCGATGGATGCTGTTCAGACCAATAAGGACCGAGCATATCAGACTGTGTTGGCCCACAGTTTCTCTGGTCATTTAATCCAAAAAGACCAAAACCACTACCTAATAGGCCAACCGTGCCTTTTAAAAATGTCCGCCTTTTTAGTTGTAAATTATTCTTCCCCATCTTTTTTTCAATCAGTTGGACATAAAGAACTAATTATCATCTTGTGAATTTTCAAAATATTCAATATCGATCTCTTTTAGTAGTCTCTTTGCTTCCTTATTAGATAATCTCTTACCATCTACTTCCCAATACATAACATCTTCTTCGACTATAAGTCTCTTTTTCTTTTTCAATATATTGTGCACTAAATTATTTAATAAAAACCATTTTCATGACGGTTGATGATGAGCTAGTTCTCAACTGATAAAAATATTGACCACTTGTGATAAGAGCATCGTTTTTGTCCTTACCGCTCCAATTAATATTGTGAGTACCAACCTTTTTCTTACCATTCATTAGACTTATGATGTGCTTACCAGTCATATTATAAATGTCAATAGAAACAAATTCTTCCTTGTCTAAAGAAAAACTTATAATGGTACTAGGATTGAAAGGATTAGGGTAATTTTGATGTAAGGTGTACTCTTTAGGCATATAAACATCATTAGTACTTAATGAATTTCCTGCACCTTCATCTATCCATTGAGCTATAAGATCTATCTGTGATTGAGATAGTGGCACATTGGGTGGCATACTTCCTGCAGTAAATTGTGGTAAAATAAGCCTTTGGTACAAAAGACTATTCACGTGGTCGCCAGCTGCAACAGCGGGACCAGTCCAGCCGCCTGTCATTACACCATTATAAGATGTTAAATCCAAAGTGGCGCTTCCACCGGGTGTATGGCAGGAAACGCAATTAGTATTAAAAATCGGTTGAATCTGCGACTCATAATTAATCTGGGAAAACAAAAAAGTAATAAAAAAAAGAGCTATACAAGTATATTTCACAGGAAGAATATAAATCTCTTAAATATGAAATGTGAAAACTGAAAATGTGAAATATTTTTAATTAAAATAATATCTATTATAGGTCGATTTTACTTTATCAAGCTGGGCTTTTGTGTCCTTAAGGCGGTTCATGTAATAATTTTTTCTTATCTCATACGTACCTAACAAACCATTATGAAAATCATCGCTGAAAAAATATTTTGTTAAACTTAATGTATCCACACTACTCTGTTTAAATTTTGCTTTGTTGAACTTTTTTGAATGATTGCCGGTAAACTCAAAAGCCTGTTTATCTAAAATATCGCCGTTTAGTTTTAGCCTTACAAAAAAGTGTTCATAAAGACGCGATAGTTGCCGAACCAATGAATCATTTTTTGATATATTAAATCTTCCGCTAGAAACTGAACTTCTATAGGCGGTTGTTTCACCAAAATACGTAGGCCATCTAATATCTGAAATAAGTCCTACGACTTCATCAAAATCATAAACGATTTCTTTATTGAGCGTTTTTAATAACTTTTCTTCGTGGGAAAGATTTTTTTCATTTAAATCTATAATTTTTTCAATGTTGGCAGTATTCGCTTGGACTTCATTGTATATTTTAATTAGGTCGTCATTTAAGCGCTCTTTCAACTCTCTCTCCTCTCTATAATCGTCAACCCATAGAGATAGTGCAATACCTAAAAAAACAGCTAAAAATTCAATGCCGCCTCTTGTTAAAATAGTTTTCATTTCAATATAGTTTATTTAACTACAAAATCTACTTTTACAGCTAAATGATCTGAGTATCCACCAAGTAGTTTATTTCCAGCCCAAAATCTAAATGGATAGTTTTTATATTTTCCTTCTTGCTGCCTGTATTTCGGTAAATCAAGAATATAGGTTGAGCTATCTGCGAGAGTAAAACCTTTTTCATCCAAAACGCTATTACTAACAATGATTTGATCATATAGATAATTAGTTCCTCTGTAGATATACGTGCTTATATCCTCCTTATCTATCATAGCCATCATAAGGTTGGTTAATCCAGCAGATTCTAATAGTAAAACATTATAATCATCAGGGTCTTCATTAAAGTCTCCTAACAAGATAATATTCGGCTCAAATTCCACTTCATTTATATTTTGAATCTCACTTAAAAGTAGTTTTGAGGTAAAATTTCTTTTCGGAATAGATTTTTCTTTGCCTCCATAATTTGAAGG
>MDTB01055736.1_pt1 | contig 14255 bp, 13 predicted proteins | sample 811161 | NCBI WGS metagenome assembly MDTB01 (sample SAMN05326650, study PRJNA326480) | marine metagenome | isolation source: seawater | place: Mediterranean Sea | collected 2009
ACAGAGGTGCTCTAAACGATGGTATTCCGCCAATAGCGCCGTTCATGTAAGGTTTAAGATATGTTTTAGGAGAATTGCTTTGGAAAACTTGTTTCCATTCACCAGCATAAATTTGTCTTTGTTTTTTTGCTAATGGTTTTTCATACCATGCAACTTCTTGAGGTACTCCATGGTTTTTAACACAATCTCTGATTAATTCTTTGTTTAAATGTTTGTCTAATTTTACTTTTGGTCCGTATCTTTCACTGTGCCCTGCAAACACAATTTGATCATCATCTAACATTGCAACTGCGGCATCATGAAACAATGCACTTACACCTAATATTTTTTTACCCATATAATTCTTTTAGTTTATCTTTTAATTTTACAGCCAAGTGGCTATGACTTGCAACACCTAAATGTCCAGATCCTAATTGATCATTACCAAATTCCATATATGACCATACACAAAAGTCTTCATCAGGCCAGCCCATAAATTTGTTAAAGTCCATTTGATCTAACAATGGATACAGTCTTCTGTCTTGTACATTGTCTTTGTATAGTTCCTTGATGCCAAAAGCATTAAACATTATGTAATCAACGTTGTTTGAATCTAAAAACTTCTGCATATCAATAACCTGTTCTAAATATTTAATTAAAAGATCAGCATCAGTGTTCTGCATGAAAAATTCTTTCAAATAGTTTCTATCAGATTCTGTAATATAAGTTGGTGATGTCAGTCCTGAATGATGCATTTGAACATAGGTGTCCATTGCCTGTCTGTCGTATGGACCAGTGCGTCCTTGTTTTAAGTAAGGCGTTGCTGTATCATCTGGCACTGTTTTTCTTTTGCGTTCTGTTCTTAGTGCTGTGCTCCATCCTATGATAACCTTGACTTTAGCACAATCTTCTATTTCATTGATAAATTTTTTGGTTCTACGGACAATCCTATCATTACTGCCACCTGCCCACGCATCATTAATAAAGTCACAATCAGTAAGTTTAGATAATTGTCCTGGCCATGAATGTTCAAGTCTGGCTTTTTTAAAATCTTTATATTCAAACATTGGACTATGATACAAATTGCCTATACCAGTGCCCCAAGTGAAACTGTCACCATTACAGTAGAGTACAGTATTGTTTGACGCCTCCCAAAATTTAGAGTAGTCATTAACCATTAATGATAAATGAAAGGATCTCTCTTTTTAAGTTCTTTGAGACGTTTTTTATAAGCTCTTTCACTCTTCCATTTACTGTATAAATTTTTAAACCATCTGAATATAAACATACAATAATTATCCTAAATTATCCCACCAATCAATTAAACGTTCATCTTGCATCAATATTTTTTCTAAAGTTGTTTTTTTATAATCTTGCCTTAATCTTGCAATGTCTTCTTGATATATTTTTCCTTCTTGTAATTTTTGTTCATATTGGTCAGGCCAAATTTCAGCTATGGTTGGACGTTTTTTTAATTGTTGGAGCACATCAATCAAAGATTGTTGGTTTTGATCAGCTCTTGGCTCAACAAACTCTAATAGTTCATCTACTATTTCATTAAGCAGTTCCCTTGGAAGAGCCAAAGGACTTAATACTATATCTGGTGAGAATGTGAAAATTACTTTAGTCAACATGTCCACATTCAACTGTTTGCTTAGTCTAAACAAATTCTTTACATCAAGCAATCCAGGTAGTGTAAGTGTAACATCTAATCTCATCTGTCTTGAATTTTGTTTAATAGCTAAACCATCTTTAAAGTTTTGTAGCCATTGTTCATAATTTAGCCCAGTTCTAATCCATTCACCTATTTCTCCTGTAGCGTCAATTGAAGCACATATTTGCCAATCTCTAAAATGAACTAATAGATCTTTGTATAGATCTATGCCTTTGTATTTGGTCCTACTTAAATTTGTGTTGTACCGTACATATACTTTATCTGCGTCTCCATTGTCTACAATCTGTTTCATGTATTTCCAATGTTGTTCATACATCAATGGCTCTCCACCTACCCAATATATTTCTTCGATTAGGTGATTATCTACTGCTCTTGCAAATTCTTTTTCAACTTGATCTTCTTGGAAATTTTTTATTTTACTTCTTACTGGCTCTGCCATCCAAGGCTTTGCGTCTGGATTCCACATTTTGCTTTTACGTTGTTCTGACTCCCAGCTTGAACTTAACATGTCACCACACATTCTACATTTAAAATTGCATAAGTTACTAAATCTATAATCAAAACTCACTACAGGCATTTCTGTACTACCATCTTCTTTAGTAAGTTTCCAAAGTTCATCTTCTTTATGCCCAAATAGTGAATTGAAATACGTTCGATAGACATCAGTGTTTAGTAATTGATTATTACACACTTGACATTCAGGTAATTCTTCTCCGGCCATCATTCTTCTTCTTACACTTTTCATATGATCTGAATTCCAATGTTCATCAAGTGTTTTCGGGCTGTACTCTTTTTGATCTGATCCTGTGTCTATGTATTGTTTAAAACTTTCTGCCTTTTCAGTAGACGCACAGCACATCCTTCTTTCAGTTTGTGGTGAAAGATATGTGTGGGTCCATGGTGCCATGCACAATCTTTTGTTGCCTTCTTTGATTCTATATTCCTTCATTTACTAACATCTCATTAAGTTCAGGAAAAGTTTTTGCAAAGTTTTGATTACGATACAAATCAGTCCTGTCAATTTCACGTCTAAAATTTTTGAATGCTCTCATATCCATTACTGAATACTGGTCAATACGATTGACTGCAGTCTTGAGTTCATTGTGCATACGAGTAGGCAAATTATTATTATTAACTTTAGCTTTTATTCTTTCTTTGACTTCTTTTGGCAGTGCAGTAATGCTCATGTGTCTTGGCTCATGCAACATGTTAAAAAACCAACTGTCAAAGTTTTTAGTCAGAATCCATTGTCCCATTCCAACTAAATTAAGCACATTTAACACATTAATTGTACAGCAGATTTGTGTTTCAATTGTTTTGACCTGCTGTTTAATTTTATCCCATTTATCAATATTAGAATTTACTTCACTCCATGTAGCAGGATATCTCTGATATTCAAACTGCTCTTCAACATCATCTATACTAAAAGCAACATGGACATGTTTAAAATGTGGAAACAGTTCAAGTATCTCTTCTTCTGGATACTGTGTACCGTTAGTATTGTAATGAATCATTTGATCTTTACTGTATCCTAATTCAACTGATTTACGCAACACTTCAAAATGCTCTTTGATCATCATTGGCTCTCCACCTGTAAATTCAAAATATTTTACACCAGGAAGATATGTTTCAAGTTCATCCCAAAACACTTCTGTCTTTCTTGGCCATTGGCCCATTTGTAATTGTCTATAATGTTCTGATTTTTTAAGATCTTCTTTGCTTGTACCATCGGCTTTTAGATAATCCAGTTGTTCTTGAGCCCATTTAGAAGATGACCAACTGCCACATATTCTACATTTAAGATTACAGATGTTTCCTAATTTTAGATCTAAAAATTGTATTGTTGAAGGATCTATGTCTTGGTAATCTATTTTATCAAAAACGCCTTTGTACTCAAGCATGTCATAGGCTAATATTCTTTTACTTTTGCCTCCAGCTTCTTCAACACTCCAACATTTGCCACAAGTGCTAGGCTTTTCACCCTTAAGGAATTTTTTTCTTAATTTTTTCATGTAGTCACTTTGAAATATTTCTTGCAACGAATGTTCTTGCATATTGTATGGATGTCCGTTTGGTTGTGTAATCAAGTCGTTTGCTAAACAACATACCCTTGCTTCGCCATTAGGTGATGTTTCAACTGCTGTCCAAGGCAGAGAACAAATAGTTGAGGGCGGTTTATAAGTGCGTTGTTTAAGCATCGAGGATTGGTTGCAGTTCAGGAAAAACTTCTGCAGTTTTTTCCTCACGGATTTTATCTAGCTCCTGGACTTTTTTATTAAACATAGGTAAGAATTTTGACTTATCTGATCCATTCATAAATGTTAAAGCAGATCTAAATCCATTACCTGCTCGTGTCAAAGGATCTCTTGGAGTAAGCCATTTGATATGTGCTTCATATTTTTGTGTGATTTCTTCTTTCATGCTTTGAGGTAAAAGGTCCAGTCTATACCACATAGGATCTTGTAATATGTTTACATTGAGATCAGCTGGACGAATAAATCCTTTGCGTACCCAATCTTTGTGGAAGTCAGGCAAATGATATGAGTTAAAAATATTAAGAGTAGGTGAAATATAAAAATCAACATGCGGAGCTATTTCTAGCATTCTTTCCCTGTTTCTTTCGGTAAGATCCCATTCAGTACCTTTACGCATTAGTTCTGCTCTAGGCCCCATTGCATCTAGAGATGCACCTACACTTACATCTTTAAAATGACTCCACATTTCAATTGCATCTGAGTCTTTGAATGCTGTCCTACTAAAGTTAGTGTTGTATATCAATCTAACATTAGTCATTTTACGTTTAATAAGTTCGTTTAATATAATATAATGTTCTTCCATTATCAATGGTTCACCACCAGCAAAGTAAACTTGCTCCAAATACGGTATGTGTTCCATCAGTTGTTCCATTGCATCAGTTTTTGTTTTACCTGCATATACTACTTTTGGTTGATCAGGTTTGCCGTGTAATTTCACATGATCATTAAACCAATTTGAACTAAATGGAATTCCACAAGACCTACAACTAAAATTACAAAGATTAGAAAAACGTATATCCCAATATGTCATTTCAAATCTTTCAAAAGTACCATCATCTTTAGTTTCTTGTACCTTTTTTATATTGTGGCCGAAGTGTTGATTAGCCGATTGCCTTTGACTAAAAAATCCAGATGCTTCTTGCTCATAACATTTTGTACACTCTTTAACTGGTTTGTTGTCTAGCATGGACCTACGCAAGTTTTTCATGTTGTCATTATTCCATATCTCATCCATGGTGTTTTCTCTTAGATTGCCTACAGGATATTCATACTTTGCAAGACAGCAAGGATATGCCGCTCCTGTTGGATAAGCATGAAGATGTATCCATGGATACATGCAGAAATTATCAGATTCCATTAACAAAAATTTTTCTTCTTCAGTCATTTCGCCTAAACCTATCTTCAAAGGTTCTTTAGATCTATATACTTTTGATTTGCTTAACTTTACACTCATAATGTCATGTACCAATCTGTAAGTTGTTTAGGAAATGTATCTACGAAAGACTTTCCTCTTCTTTGATCATACTGTGCCCAAAAATGTTTAAAGTCGTGTTTAAGTTTTGCCTGTTCAAATGCTTCCCGATGTGGCGTTTTGACTACATCAAGATAGTCAATAAGTCGTTGTGTTTGATTTATTTCCATTTGGTGTAACAGTTCACTTTCCCTATTACGATCTAACCAACGTTCTAAGTCTTCTTTACGTTCTGTCCTTATGTCCTCAGGCAGTACCAAAGGAGACTGAAAACTTGGAAACCGCAGTATATTTAACGTAAATGTAGGATAGTCTTTGCCATACTTGGCTTTAATTTCTAACATATGATCTAAAAATTCAGTTAATGTAAACAAGCATAAGCTGTTTACTGTACACATCATATGAAATCCTTCTACATTGCCTTCTGAACATAGTCTATGCACATTACCTAGCCATTGATCCCAGTTCATGCCGTCTCTAATGTATTCACTGTGTGTGCCAATAGCTTCATTAGATGTGTAAACATGAAAGTGTTTTACATAATGTGACTTTTCTATCATCTTGTCCATTAACGAATCCTTTGGACACAGATTGCTGTTAATTGCTAATCTAGTTTCAGACTTTCCGTGATTGTCTTTGAACCAGTCAAACAGTTTCCACATATCAGCACTCATCATAGGTTCTCCACCTGTCACTCTCAATTCTTGAAGGGTTTTGTGTAAATCATTTTCCCACCATTTCCAAAAAGCTTCTATGTAAGGATTATATTCTTGATATCCAAATAGTTGAGAAGATTCATGGACATGGGTGAAGTGATTTCTTCCATCAGATACCAAATTACTGTATGCCCCATTTTGTTTGAGATCTTTTACCCATGTGCTTGAAAAGGCAGGATTGCAATACGAACATGCAAAGTTACATGTTCTATCAAAACTTATTTCAAGCGTCTGTAAATTTACGTCTTCAGTATGTGGTGTATCATAAGCAGTTTGTAAATCATCATCTGAGTACAAAACTGTCTTGTATACTCTATCACTGATTGAATCTCTTCCTATGTCTTCAATTTTCCAACAGTATTCACAACCGGCAGGACGTTCTCCACATTGCATTTGTCGACGTTGTTCTTTTTTCTCCGGAGTATTGTGTAGCAACTTGTAATTTTTTTTGACTGCTTCAATATCAATTTTATGTGGAAGTGGATGGTGACATGATGTTGTCATTCCCGATCCCAGCCATATTGTAGCATTGTACCATTTGGCCGCACAAAAACTCGCACTTTTTGGATCAATTACTCGTGCTTTGTATTGATGGTCTGTTTCGTTTATTAGCCTAGGCATGTTGCGTTATATCTATCTCCTCTTGCTGTATAGTCCACTCATATGATGTCTTTTTGCCATCTACAATTATAGCATAGATATTGTTATAACCAGACATATTTTGTAGTACATCCATATGAATTGCAGTATTAAAAGTCTTTCTAAAATTAATTTCTCCAACCCATGGCTTTCCTATTCTAATGTTTGCTGATGGTTCATTTAACAATCCTCTGTCGTATAACCATTTTTCATATTCTGTTTTTCTAATTTTGTTTTGCTCTTGTGTTGATGTTGATCCAAAATACATATGAAAGTCCGGCACCATGTGTGTTGGCATATACAGTTCATCATTGTGTATATGATCATCTGCATCATTAAAAGCGTCCCAATACAATTTTCCAACTGTTGGATCTCCTATAAACACTCTGCCAAATTCATATCTTAGGTTAAAACTATCATCATCTTCATCTTTGTATTCTTCATAAATTGTATTGTAATAATGCACATGCAGTTCAGGATTGTACCAACCTGCCCTGTGCCATCTTTTGTACTCTTCTCCCCAATGAAACAATTCATGTGCTAGATTGTTCAGTTTTGATATACGCCATCTTATTTCAGGTGTAGCTACTTCAAAGTAAGGAGCAATCGATTCAACATTGTCTATTGACTTTGCTCCTTCAAGTTGCACAAATTTATCATGAAGTTGATTAACAATGTCAGTGTTAAAATGTTTTCCTTGGACTAGAGATTGCACTGTAAGATCTAAATCAACTTTAAAATCCTTTTTGATATCTGTGCGTTTTTCTTCCCATGCGGCTTTGGCAAAATTATAGTTGTTTACTTCATCTACTGTGTAATTTATTTCATCAACTATGTGTTTCAAAGTCCTTGATTGATCCATGATCCATCCATGGCATGATACATGTTTTTTAATAGGTTCATTTGCATCCGTTATTTTTTTAAGCAGTGCAATCCATTTGTTTGCAGTAATATTCTCATAGACATCTATGTGCATCTCTAGTTGATCTTTAATGTTATCTTGTTTTGATAGTATTACTCTTACCATTTGTTTGCCTCTAGCTCACACAGATGAAAAAAATCTGCCATCTCAGGAAATGTATTGTGTATATTTTGATCATGCCTTGAATCATATTCTTTAAAAAATTTCCAAAAGTCTGCCCGTTTGCGATCAATATCTTGTGTGCCTTTTTTCATATAAGCAAGATCACGCTCCATTCTTTGTATTTCAAAATCTTTAATGCAATGTAGTCTGTTGTCTCTTGTTTCAATGTTTTGTTTCATCCAATCAATTGCTTCTTCATGTATCATGTGATAAGACTGAGGCAATATTTGTATGTTCTGCCAGTCTGGTTCTCTGAGTATAGGGGTATCAAACCAAATGCGTTGATAATCTTTTGAATGTTTTTTACGCATTTCAAGAATGCCTTGTAACAACTTTTTAATACCTACAACACTTAGGTTGTTATATGTAATAATAAATGTAATTGAGTTACGTCCAGGTATTTCAGTAAGAAACTGGTCTACATGTTGCCACATACGTTCAAAATCAAGTCCACGCCTCAAGTATTCTGCTTGTGAACCCCAACTGTCTACACTCACAAAGTTCATAAAGTGTTCAACATTTTCGTCAGCACAAATACGTTTGACGTAACCTAAATATTTGTCCCAAAGTTTTTCACTTGGTGGGCAAAAATTAGAAGTTACATTCAAATGTAGATCTGGCTTTGGATTGTCCAACACCCAATCAAACACCTTATAAGTGTTTTTGTCCATGGTTGGTTCTCCGCCTGTCATTCTAAAATGTTTCAAATCTTTGTACATGTCTGGCCACCATTTCCAGAATGCATCTACATAAGGATTTTCTTCACGTGCAGGCACTGGTCTATTGCGTCCTTTGAAATGCTCTGGCGCATTGTGTTCCTTTATTGTTGGGTATGCTCCATGTTGATCTATTTCTTGTCCCCATGTAGTTGAAAACTGTGGAGAACAATATGTACATGCAAAGTTACATGCATGATTAAAATTAACTTCGACATATCTTGGATTTATATTTTCTTGCCATCCACCTTGTTCTATCTTGTCAAAATCCATTGCCGCCCATGGTTCTCCTGAACGATAGTGTCTATCAGAATAATTTCCTGTATCTTCAATATTCCAACAGTAAGAACATTCTGACGGACGTTCGCCTTCAATCATTTTTTTACGTTGTTGTTTTTTAAATGAAGTGTTGTGTAGTGCCGCAGGATCACGTGCAACTTCCTCAGCATCTATTTTGTGCAGAGGTGGATGATAACATGAATTGTTAAGTCCAGTTGGTAAGTGTAGTGATACCTGCGACCATTTAGCCAAACACATTGAAGGTGATATAGTATCGAGTTTGTCTTTGGCTAATCTTGCAGATCGAAAGAAATCAGATTCTAAATGACCATCCTGTTCATGGACTTTGTCACCTTTAATGTTGTCAGCAACATCAGTCATTCATTCTTCTGTACACTTCTTGCTCAGTAGTCATAAGTTTAAAAGTGTTTTCTCTCTTCATTTGTTTTTTAAAAAATTTACTTGCTTCAGGATTGAGCAAAGTAATATCTAAATCTAAAGTGTGTATAATTTCTTTTTGTAATTGATTAATGTTTTGTATCAATTCTTGTTCTGTGTTGTGCTGATAACCTTTGTCTTCCCAATACTTGTTAAGCCATTTAAAGTCTCTTACATCTACAAAGTCCCAATCACTGTGTGTAATCTTATGGCAACCTTCTAAAGCTCCATATATTGCCCAGTATCCATTCTCAATATCAGAACCTACGCTCATCCAAACACACAAATTATTCAAGTTTTGTCTGTATATTTTTTCTTTGAATTCTGGATTTGGTACTCTTTGCCCTCTGTCTAAACTCATTTTTACACCTTCTCTAAATCCAGCTCTCCAAGAATGCAATGGAGATCCGTTAGGATGTGATGTTGAATATACATTGTGCATTGGCATGTATTTGCCATGAGCGCCACCATAACAAAATTCTATCTTTGCCTCAGGGTCATCTTCACCTGAATTTTCGTGGCTGTTCATATTGGCAACAAATTGTTTTGTCCAACTAGAAAGTCCTCCATTACCATACATTAAACCATTTATTACATTGTATCCACGCCAACGGAATGTTGCATGTTCTGTGTCAGATGTTATTGTTAATTGTTGATTAAAAAAGTTTGGGTCAACTGTGTTGTCCCCGTCCACAAGAATAAATCTTTCAGTATCTGATTTTTCACCTGCGGCCCTATGTGCATTGTCTGAGCCGTGGACTCCATGAACCCTTTTTGCCCATGGCACTTTATTTAAAAGATCAGCCCAAAACTCTTCGCACTGTGGTTCATCATAGCTCAGATAAATTACATCCAGCTCTGCTATGTCTAATATTTTTTCAGACACTACTGATCTTTAAAACAGTCGTTATTCTCTAAATATTCTTTGATGCGTCCTGATTCAGCTTCAAGATTTTCAGCTGTAACTGAAATGGTATCAATAATGAGATCAGGATCACCTTTGACAGTAATGAAATATGTGCCTGCTGTAATCTCATCTTCTAGTGAAACTTGATTTACTTGTTTGTCACCAGCCTCATTTACATCAAATACTATTTTGACTTTGTCAAGTTTTCCATCTAGTACATGATATTCTCTTTGATATCTTTGCCCTGCAATAAATTGTTGCCCAATGTGTGGATCCACTTCAATATAAGGATCTTGTGAATTGGTATGATCTTGTCTACCAATTTGTGTTATTCTGCCATTATTTGCTGGATCATAATGAATTCTCCATGGCATGGTATCTGGCTTAACACTCCAATCAAAGTCCTCCATGGCTTTAAATAGTTCTTCGCTCATAATATATCTCCTTCATAGTATCTATCATCTTATCAGTCAAGAATGATTTATTTTGATAATGGAAAGGTCCATGCTGTACAAACCCTCCTATATTCAATCCAAGTTTATTGTGTGTAATATTCAAGTATCTCATCCAATTTGTTTCATCAGGTGCTTCAATTTGTTTCCAATCTTGTAGCCTAACTTTCATGTGTGTGAAATATGGTATACTGTATGATTTGTCATAAACATTTTTATCTAGATCCAACATATAGGCTGTGATGGCAAAAATTTCATCAGTGGTGGGTGTTTCTGGATACCAATGCCCTGCAAAAAAATAATCAGCATATGGTTTATATCTTGCACTAACCTCTTTTGCTTTTTTAAAAAATTTATGGGCAGTTTCAGTATATCTAAAATAATAAAGTCCATTGTATAGTTTTGGCAGATGCATTTTATCAAAATGTCTTCTATAGAAATTGCTTTTAGCAATGTTGCCTCTGTAGTCTTTTACTTTTGATGTAAAAAACAACTCATGTTTTTGTAATTGCTCCCACCAATGATCAACATTAGTTGTAAACAGCATGTCTGCCTCTACGTGAATTGTTTCTTTGAATGGTGTTAGGTCCCATATCTGCCATTCATTGGCCATTGGATATTTCAAACCAACGTTTTTAATTCTTACAACATGATCAAATACCTTACTGTATTCTTCTGGCACAGTATCTTTTTGATCTACTGCAACACATACTGAATTTATTTCTTGCGTATTTTTTATACTGAGTGCTAAAGCATAAGCCATCCTAATATATTCTTTTCCTTGAGCAAAAATAAAATATCCTTTATCCATTTAAAATATCCTCTGCCATTTGCATTGCTGATACTTTATTCATTATATGCATATTTTGTTTAATCATGCCTGTGCCTGCCCAAGCATTTTTATATCTATAAAAAAAACTGTGGGCATCTTTCAACATGTTCTTGTCGGAAAGACACATTATTGTAAAGGGCAAGTCATATTCAGTGTTTTCTTTTTTGCCCATCATCATGTGTAGAGCAATGCTAACCGCAAAATCATTTCTATAAGTTCTTGAAGAATCAAACTTATAAAGTCTTCCATAGTATTGCCAATTTTTTTTGACCATTTTCATAATGTTAAACATCATTTGTGCTTCTGTTGATTTTTTAAAATACAGTACAGTGGCCCAAAATAGTTTTACACTTTGGTGATGTAATCTTTCATAGTCTATTAAAGCATTTTGATAAGACATTTCTTCAACATGTTTTCCACATAATATATTTGCATCTGTGTCAAACACTTTGTCTAGCATATCATCAAAGACAAAATAGTCACTATCTAAAAGCAGTGTTTCATCATATGGAGATAAATCATATGTATCTGTGCGTGATTGATTCTTCCATGGCAGTCTGATTGTTTCAGTGCCTATTCGCATGGCTCTTGTGTTTACTTGAGGATTTGTATTAGGGCCAACTCCTTCTCCCTCAGCATCTATTATTACCACATGGTCGAAGTATTGAATGTAACCTTTTTCTTGGAGTAAAGATTTGCCTTCCATATTTGTGATTAAAGCCACATTATTATTTTGCATGTACGTCTTTATATTTTTAGCATTTGCAGTTGCCATTGCAATGTAGTCAATATGCACTGTGTTAAATTTTGGATCTTTGGCATCGCCATTGATAGCAAACATGAGAATGCCTTTAGTCATCTGACATTAATTTTTTTACAGAACGTTTTGTTTTTAGATCTTCATAAACTTTATAATATTCATTCATTGCTTCGTAATAACTGGATTCTGCTTTGCTAATAAAATTTTGTAGGTCAGCAATTTTAATAGGAGTGTTGTTATTATCTAACATGATTAAATCACGTTTGGCATCATGTGTTTTTGCAAATAGTATTGTGTTGGAGTCAGCTGTGAACAGTCCACCTTCATATGCAAATACCAACATATTGTTTGCTTTCTCAAAAGCATTGCGTTTCTTGGTGTCTAGTGCAGTTTTAAGATTTGAAAATTCTTCTACTTGTTTAAGAAAATCTGCGTCCATGTGCTGTAATTATACAGCAAAAAGTTAGTGATTGCAAATATTAAGAACCAGTAAATGATGATTGTGCTACAGTAATAGTGCCATACACATCAGCCGCTAATTGGTTTTGATTTGGCTCACCAATGATAATTGGTGCACTGATGTCTCCAGTAACACTTGTACCTTGTGCGTTAGTGTGATCATCTTGAAATATTTGTTTAATTGTAATTACGTTTCCGTTGTTACCTAAACCATCACTATGATCAGCTCCTGGATTAATTTTTACTTCGTAAAAGTTTGCACGGTAGTTCCCGTATCCAAATGCATCATCAATTGTGTATTTGAATATGGACGTATCAGTTGAATTTGTTAAGTCATAATAACCTGTAGTTGATAAGTGTGTAGTTGGAGAGTTGTCTCCTCCTGCTCCATATCCAGATGCAACGTTTGAAAATGATCTTGTGAATGTTGATGCTGTAAGTGTAAGATCACCAACTTCATCTAGTAAATGTTTCCATTGTGCATTTCTGCCTGTTGAGTCTGATAGTGAAGGATTTAATTTAATAAAACCACCACTGTTGAAAAAGAATCTTGCTTCGTTACCGCCATCAAATGTGACTGTGTGTGTTGCTGTTACTGATGCCGCCCAAGTGTCTGTGTAAGATGCCGCCGTAGTTGCCTCTGTTATGTTGGCACTTGCCGCTGTCAGTCTGTTTGTGTAAAGTGTGTTAATATCTGTTGATAGATTGGCTATGACTGCAATAGCATCGCCTGATGCTACAGAGAATGACGAAATGTTAATTGATGTACCTTGGTGTTGTCTAATAGCATTCAATCTTGCAAGTAGTGTTGTCCACTGTGTTGCTGTTACTGTGTTGCCTGCCGCAACTGCTGACACTACGTTTGTTTGTCCGTAGCCTGCGTCTCCAGTACCAGTACCTAGTATTGTGTTGATTGATGCCGCTGATGTATCACCTGTTCCAGCCGCATTACCTGTTGCAAAAGTATTATACTCGTCATCTAGTATAGTATCACCTGCTGAGTAAGCCATTAGTTCATTCTCCCCAATATGTTACTGTTAAACGAACTCTTATTAATATGTAAGGCGTTGTTTAACATATTATTTGTTGTATTTAGCATTTGCCCACTACAATCTCTATCATATCAATGCCATCGCTATCTTTATCTTCTAAAGCACGACCTACTTGGTTAAAATTAGTAATATTTTCAGGATCAGTTGCTACTGCCACTCCTGGAGTTGGTCCAGGAATCAATCTTGCACCTTTTGCCACAACACCTTCAACCTTACATGGAACACGTCCAGAAAGTGCCACATATGGATGTGTTGAATCAGGGCCTGCACCTGCATTCATTTTAAAAGCTGGAGCAGTTGATATAACACCAAAGCATTCTGCTTCATGTGGGGTAGTCTTTGTAATTTCTTTGACACCACCAATGTTTACAATATCTCCTGGTTGTAGATTGTCTTCTGTTTCATATCTTTCCGCCAAATCCGAATATTGTGCCGCAGTAGCCGTTGCATGTATAGTTGCATATGAACTAATTGCAATGTTTCCAGCAGTTGTACCTGCTTCTGTTGTAAGTACTGCCGCAAATTCATCTGTTGATTCATCCCAAATAAACGCCGCATTAGTGTCAACACCACGATCAAAAATTATACCTTTGTCTGTGCCACTTGTATTTGTAGTGCCAGCACCAAGGACAATTAATGGATCTGTAACACTTAAATTTGTTACATTTATGTTTTGTACAGCACCCGATGTTGTCATTGTGCCCGTAACAGTTAAATTAGCAATGCTTGTAGTGTTTGTTGCACCATCAATGGTCATTGC
>MDTB01201675.1_pt1 | contig 14255 bp, 18 predicted proteins | sample 811161 | NCBI WGS metagenome assembly MDTB01 (sample SAMN05326650, study PRJNA326480) | marine metagenome | isolation source: seawater | place: Mediterranean Sea | collected 2009
ATACAAAAATCATTGAAAATACTGCCTAATATCTCCTCTACATCAACTTTTCCAACAATCATGCCCAAATGTCTAGTTGCCAATCTCAAATCTTCAGCTGCTTTATCAAAATCCTCATTGTCGTTTTTCTCAAGGAAATTTTTTAAGTAACTTACACAATGTACTAAATGCTGCCTATGTCTTTCCCTACTAATTAAAATATCTTCTTCAGTAATAAATTTATTTTTAAGATTGTCTTTAATTTTTGTTATTAGCTTATCTATATTTAAATTTTCTTTTAATGAAATTCGAACATGGTTAAGTTTAGAAATTTCTGGATCTAATTTTGTATTTAAAAGATCTGATTTATTAATTACCAATATTGCATTTTTTTTTATTAAATCATTCAAAAAGCCAGTTAAATCAATGCTTTTAGCATCTACCACAACTAATTTTAAATCTGCATTTTCAGCTTTTTTGAGCGATAATTTAATTCCTTTTTTTTCAATCTCATCTTGCGAATCTCTTATACCTGCAGTATCTGATATAATAACAGGGTAACCGTCAATGTTTAAGTGAGTTTCAACTACGTCTCTTGTTGTTCCAGCTATCTCGGATACTATAGCTACTTCTCTATTTGATAAATTATTTATCAAACTCGACTTACCTGCATTTGTTGGTCCAACAATTGCTATTTTAAAACCTTCCCGAATTATTTCTCCGACCTTTTGATCATTTAGAATTCTATTTATTTCATTTGTAACTTCTAGACAGTCCTTTTTTATTTTATTCAAATTTTCTTCTGGCAAATCTTCTTCGGGAAAATCTATTTTGGCTTCTATAAATGATAAAATTTTTAATAATTTGTCTCTTAATTCATTAAATTTATCTGAAGATTTTCCTTCCATTAATTTTACAGCTTGTAATCTTTGAATTTCAGTTTCAGCAGAAATTAAATCAGCTATACTTTCTGCTTTTAATAAATTTATCTTGCCATTTTGAAAAGCGAGCTTAGTAAACTCTCCAGGCTCTGCTAACTTACAATTTTGTATTTTAGAAATTTCATTTTGAACTGCTAAAATCACCGCTTTACCTCCATGGATATGAATTTCTGCCATATCCTCGCCTGTATAGCTCTCAGGACCAGGAAACCACAATATAATCCCCTCATCTATGAGCTTAGAAGTGTTGATATTGTTTATTTTTCGAAGAGTTGCGATTCTTGGCCTTGGAATCTCTTTTCTAGTCAATGTCTCAATGACTTTTGAAGCATCGGGACCAGAAATTCTTATGATAGCTACTCCAGAAACACCTGGACCAGTTGAAAGGGCATATATAGTCATAAAATATTATAACTTTTATTCTTTGATATTGAAAAACTTTATTAAGCTGGTTTGTTCATTGAATTGAAAAACTCAGCATTATTTTTTGTGTCTTTTAACTTTGAGCTAATGAACTCAATTGCGTCCATGGTTCCCATCGGGGCTATAATTCTTCTTAAAACATTCATTTTTTGAAGATCATTTTTGTCAAATAATAATTCTTCCCTTCTTGTTCCTGATTTGGTTATGTCCATAGCTGGATAAATTCTTTTGTCAGCGATTTTTCTATCAAGCACTGTCTCACTATTTCCTGTTCCTTTAAATTCCTCAAAAATTACTTCGTCCATTCTGCTTCCAGTATCAATAAGCGCAGTTGATATTATGGTTAAAGATCCACCTTCCTCTATATTTCGTGCTGCTCCAAAAAATCTTTTTGGTCTTTGGAGTGCATTAGCATCTACACCACCTGTAAGTACTTTTCCTGAGCTTGGTATTACGGCATTATAAGCTCTACCCAATCTTGTAATTGAGTCTAAGAGTATTACGACATCTTTTTTATGTTCAGTTAATCTTTTAGCTTTTTCAATAACCATTTCTGCAACTGCAACATGTCGTTGCGCTGGTTCATCAAACGTTGAGCTAATCACTTCTCCTTTTACTGTTCTTTGCATATCTGTTACTTCTTCTGGCCTTTCATCAATCAACAAAACAATTAAATAACACTCAGGATAATTTTTTGCTATCGAATTAGCTATGCTTTGTAAAATCATTGTTTTACCTGCTTTTGGAGGTGAAATTATTATCGATCTTTGTCCTTTGCCGATCGGACTAACTAGATCAATTAATCTTGGTGTCAAATCTGGTTTTTTTTCAGTTTTGACCATTTCAACTTCCATTACCAACTGTTTATCGGGATAAAGTGGGGTTAAGTTGTCAAAAGCTATCTTGTGTCTTGATTTATCAGGTTCTTCAAAATTGATCTTGCTTACCTGCAATAAAGCAAAATATCTTTCACCTTCTTTGGGTGCTCTAACAGGACCTTCTACCGTATCTCCAGTTCTTAAACCAAATTTTCTAATTTGACTGGGACTAACATAAATATCATCTGGACCAGGTAAATAATTAGACTCCATCGCTCTTAAAAAACCAAATCCGTCTTGTAGTAATTGAAGCACTCCAGCTCCTGTGATTTCCTCTTTTTCAGCCACTTTTTTCAAAATAGCAAAAAGAATTTCTTGTTTTCTTAGTGTGCTTGCATTTTCAATACCGAGTTCCTCTGCTTGTGTAATGAGTTGTTCAGATGATTTGAGTTTAAGTTCTTGTATGTTCATGAGTTTTAATTATTAAGGACTTAATAATCAGACTAATATATATAGAATTTGTAAATATTCAACCCTAGATAGGCTTAAAAACCACAACAAATATGATTAAAATTAGTAATAATGTGGGTATTTCATTTATATATCTGTAGAATTTATGTGAATGTGTATTAAGGTCTAATTTAAATTGCCTTAAAATTCGTCCGAGGTATAAGTGATAAATCGTCAATAAAACCACTAATAATAGTTTTAAAATCATCCAAGTTTGTCCAAGTTGTTGAAACCCGATCTCATGAATTAGTAATAGTCCAAATAACCAAGACAGTACCATTGCAGGGGTCATAATATAAAAAAAAAGTTTTCTTTCCATAACCTTAAATACGTCTGATATGATTGGTTGAGTATTGTTTTGAGAATGATAAACAAAAATTCTTGGAAGATATAATAAACCAGCCATCCAAGAAATAACTGATATCAAATGTAATGATTTGAAAAGTAAATAGATATTCATTAATTAAATATTTTTTTGAATCAAAGATTTTAATAAAACTATATGATCGTCACTGTCATTTAAACATGGTACCATATCAAAATTTTCTCCACCGGATTCCATAAAGCTCTCCTTACCTTGAATTTGTATTTCTTCTAAGGTTTCTACGCAATCTGATGAAAATCCAGGGCATATAGCCAAAACATTTTTTTTTCCTTCTTTAGGTAAACTTTCTAACGTTTTGTCGGTATAAGGTTGAAGCCATTTATCAGGACCAAATCTTGATTGGAATGTTGTTTTGATTTCTATTGAAGTAAACTTCTCTGATATTAATCTTGTGGTTTTGTGACAATAGCAATGATAAGGGTCTCCTTTGTCAAAATATTTTTGCGGTATTCCGTGATAAGAAGCCAATATTAAATCAGGTTTCCAATTAATTTCTTTAATTTTTAAATTCAGGGAATTTACCAATGCTTCAATGTACAATGGATTAGATTCATAATGTGGAACTATTTTCAAAGAGGGTTGCCACCTCATTTTCATAAGCGTTCTGTACACCTCATCACAAACTGTGGCCGTTGTAGCTGCAGCATATTGAGGGTATAAAGGTAAAATTGTTAAATTTTCACATCCCATATCATGTAATTTTTTAATCTTACTTTTAATACTTGGGTTCCCGTATCTCATAGCAAAATCTATAATTATGTTTTTTTGATTTAATAAATTAGATAGTTTTTTAGTTTGTTTCTGAGTAAAATATAAAAGTGGAGATAAATTTTCTTCTTTCATCCATATTTCTTTATAAGCTTTTGCTGTTTTGGAGGGTCTTAAAGTAAGTATAAAAACATTCAAAATTATTTGCCAGATTATTGGGTTTACTTCAATAACTCTTTTGTCTGATAAAAATTCTTTTAAATATTTTCTTATATCAAACCAACTAGTTGAATCCGGTGTTCCTAAATTTACTATAAGAACTCCAGTTTTACCAAAGTTTATAGGGGGATGGTTGGTTTTTATATTCATTAATAATCCTTTACAGTTTTTACTAAATAATCCATCATATTTGGGTTTGTTTGAGGTAAAATACCATGACCCAAATTAAAAATATATGGGTGGTCTTTAAAAATATCTAAATATTTTTTTGTTTCTTTTTTTAAATTATCTTTTTCAGTAAGTAAAATTTTGGGATCCAAACCACCCTGAATAGGTATTTTGATTTGATCCCTAATTCGTACTGGATCTATCTCATAATCAATACCAATAACATCTGGTTTTACTATTTCACAGTAACTTTTATAATCTTTAATTCCTCGGGGAAAACAAATAACTGGAATATTTAAAGATTGAATATATTCAACCAAAGTAAAAGTGGGTTTATAAATATAATCGTGTATTTTTTCATTATGTAATAGACCTGCCCAGCTGTCAAAAATTTGTATTATTTGAGCTCCACTATTTATTTGATTTTTTATATGAATTTTTAAAAATTTTTCTATAATTTTAAGTGTTTGATTTATTAAAGAAGCATCATTATAGAAATTTTCTTTTAATTTAAATTTTGGAGATTGTTTATTGAGCATATAAACTAACAAAGTCCAAGGAGCACCAACAAACCCTATTGTGCTCTTGTTTTTTGTAAGTTTGTTTTTTTTGACCAAATTTATTGCTTTATATATTGAGCTTAATTTATTCGTAAAATCATCCTCAGTTATTTTTAATATTTGATTTAAATCTAAGTCTCCTAGTAAGGGTCCAAAATTCTTTTTAAATTCAACTTTTTGATTTAAGCCAAATGGTAGCATTAAAATGTCAGAAAAAATAATCGCAGCATCTAAATCAAATCTTTTAAGAGGTTGTAGTGTAATTTCTGTAGATAATTCAAAATTTAAACATAATTTTATAAAATCAGAATTTTTTTTTCTAATTTCTCTAAACTCAGGTAAATATCGACCCGCTTGTCTCATAATCCATATAGGATTAATATTAGTTTTTTTCTCTTTTATTACTTTGTTGATAAGAGTCATATTAAAAGTATTATATATAATTGTATTAGTATTATATCTTGTTAATTACGATAATTAATTTTTACGCACTTTTTATCAACGATTTATCCATAATAATTTATATAAATAAGCACTATTATTATTGATGAATATGCTATTTTTTAGATTTTCTTTTTAAGAATGTATAACTTTGTAAACATGTTTATTATTGTTAATAATATGATTTTTTTACAATTAATTTTTAAATAATGATTAAATTTTAAAATATAAACAAACAGTACATTAAAATTAACGTTTTATACATGAATAATATTTATCAAATATACCTAATTTCAGATTCAACTGGAGAAACCCTAGACAGAATTTTTTTAGCTTTAAAAGCTCAGTTCAATAATATTAAATATAAAGTTCACCCTTATTCTTTTACAAGAACGGAGAATCAAATTATAAAGATTCTTGAAAAAGCAAAGACTAATAATAATTCAGTAATTTTATACACTATAGTAGATAATAATTTAGCTAAGTTTTTAGCTAATAAAAGTGAAGACATGAGCGTTCCTTGTTTTGGAGTTTTGGGGAATTTAATATTAAGTTTTTCAAAATTATTAAATCAAAAAGCCTCACACCAACCAAGCGGACAACATGTTCTTAATGAAGAATATTATCAAAGAATTGAAGCAATACAATTCACTATGAATCATGACGATGGAAATCTTATTAAAGAAGTAGACAAATCTGACATTATTTTATTAGGTGTAAGTAGAACCAGTAAAACACCGACATCCATTTATTTAGCAAACAAAGGGTATAAAACTTCTAATATACCCCTTGTAAACGAAAATTCATTACCAAAAATTTTAAAAATTAATCCTAAAGTTAGTTGTGTTGTTGGTTTAAACACCGAGGCAGAAAGACTGGTTGATATCAGGAAAAATCGAATGAGTTCTTTTAAAGAATCGAATAGCAAAAACTACACAAATATTGAGAATATTCGTCAAGAAATTGATAATGCTAAAAAAACATATAAAAAATTTGGGTGGCCGATTATTGACGTTACAAGGAAATCAGTTGAAGAAACCGCTGCATCAATTATTAAAATTTACGAGATTTATAAAAAGAATGAAAATTAAAATTATTCTCGCATCACAAAGCAAAGTAAGAAAAACTATTTTAAATTCAAATGGTATTGATTGCGAGGTAGTGCCCTCAAACATCGACGAAGATAGTGTTAAGGCATCTTTGGTTAAGTTAGATGCATCACCAGAGATGATATCTAAAAATTTAGCTGAATTAAAAGCTAACAAGATAAGTTTAAAATTTAATGACAGAATAGTTGTTGGCGCGGACAGCGTTATTGACTTAAAAGGAAATGTTATTTCAAAACCCAACAATAGAGTAGAGGCTTTAGAAATATTAAAATCTTTAAATAACGAGACACACCACTTGATAAGTTCAGTATGTATTTCTAAAAATGGTAAAATGATATGGAATTACACGGATAAGGCCCAACTTACTATGAAGAAATTTTCCTTAGATGAGTTGAAGAGCTATCTATCAAATATTAAAGATGAATCATTATATTCTTATAATGTTTATCAAATAGAAAGTGATGGAAGGCAATTATTTTCAGAGATTGATGGAGACGTAGATACTATAATGGGTTTACCTATTAAAAAAATAAAAGAATATTTGGCGCAGCTACAATGAAAAAATACCTTGTAATTGGAAATCCTATAAATCATTCATTATCACCAAAATTACACACTTATTGGATCAATCAAAATGATATTAATGCAAGTTACACGAAACAAAAACTAAATATCAATGATTTAAAAAATCTAATTTTAAAAGTTAGAGAAAAAAAAATTAATGGTGTGAATATTACTGTTCCTTTTAAAAAGGAAATAATACCATATGTAGATAAACTTACTTCGAACGCCCAAGCAACTCAATCAGTGAATACAATTTCATTAACAGATGGTAAAATAATTGGTCATAACACTGACATCGAGGGCTTTGTAAAAGCCATAAAAGAAATTAAATATAATATTGTAGGAAAAAAAATTTTAATTATAGGATCTGGAGGAGTCTCACCATCTATTATTTTCGCACTATATAAAATGAAAGCTTATAATATTGTACTGTCCAACAGAACAAAGGAAAAAGCTACATACTTACAAAATTTTTATAATAACACGATTGTTGAAAAATATGGTTGGAATAAAATAAAAGTAGTTAAATGGGGCGATGTACCCGAATTTGATATAGTTATTAATGCAACCAGCGTAGGGTTAACAAAAGACCAGAAATTAGACCTAGACTTTTCTAATATTGGTAAAGATAAACTTTTTTATGATGTAATATATAATCCTCAAGAAACAAACTTTTTAAAATCAGGTAAAAATTCAGGAAATAAAACTGAAAATGGAAAAAAAATGTTTGTATATCAGGCAGCAGAGGCTTTTAAAATATGGCATAGCATTGAACCTGAAATTAATCAGGAGGTTATGGATTTATTAGATGATTAGAATTGGTATACTAGGAGACATAGGTTCAGGAAAAAGTTTTGTTGCGAAAAATTTTGGTTATCCAGTCTTTAATGCAGATCAAGAAGTTTCTAAGCTATATAAAAAAGATAAAAAAATCTTTTTTAAATTAAAAAAAAAATTACCTAAACATATTTTTTCTTTTCCTATTAAAAAAAAAGAAATTTCAGAGGCAATATTATCAAATAAATCTAATTTAAATAGAATTATAAAAGTGGTTCATAAAGAAGTAAGAAAAAAAATGAATTTTTTTGTTAAAAAAAATAGAAATAAAAAAATTATAGTTTTAGATATTCCTTTACTTTTGGAAAATAAAATTAATAAAAAAGACGACATATTGGTCTTTATTGACTCTAAAAAATCAGATATTAAAAAACGTTTAAAAAAAAGAAAAAATTTTGATCAAAAACTCATAAATCAATTTAAAAAAATTCAGTTACCGCTTTCCTATAAAAAAAATAAAGCTCACTATGTAATTAATAATAAATTTATAAAAAAATCAGTTTACAATGATATAAGATATATTTTAAATAAAATATTAATATGAAAGAAATAGTTTTAGATACAGAAACCACTGGTTTATCAGTGAAAGATGGGCATAGAATAGTTGAAATAGGCTGTATTGAACTCGATAATCTGGTTCCAACAAAAAAAAAATTTCATTGTTATTTAAACCCTGAAAGAAAAGTTTCTGAGAAAGCTTTAAAAATTCATGGTTACACAGATGATTTTTTATATACACAAAAAAAATTTAAAGAAATAGCAGATGAATTTTTAAGTTTCATAGAAAACAAAAAACTAATAATCCATAATGCAGATTTTGATCTAGCTCATTTAAATAATGAATTAAAGATTATTGGAATGAATAAAATTAATAACGAAGTTTTAGATACCTTAACTCTAGCTCGTGATAAATTTCCAGGTTCTTCAACAAGTCTTGATGCACTATGTAAAAAATATAGAATTGATAATTCGAAGAGATCAAAACATACTGCACTTATTGATTGTGATTTATTATCAAAAGTTTATATAAATTTAATTGATCAAAAGGAACCAACATTAGACTTTCAAAAAATAAATGAAAAATCAAACATTTTAAAAAATGAAAATATTTTATATTTTAAAAAAGTAGTTAAACCATCTTCTCAAGAATTAAAAAAACATAATGAATATTTGAAAAGAAATTTAAAGAAAAATTTTTTTAATTAAATCTTTCATTATAAAGTTTATTAAAATCGATTTTTTTTTCTAATTTAATTGTTGGATGTCCAGAATTATGTATAAGGTTAAGAAAAGAATTTTCTAAGTCAGGATAAATTTTTGTAGGAACCTCACACAAAATTATTTTTTCAAGGTCCTTTTTTTCTTTAACATCATCATCGACCTTAATAATAGTTGCGTATACTATTTCGTAATAAGATTTTTTTTCGTTAGTCTCTTTATCTTCAAATTTTAATGTAGTGTTAATTTCTATAAATTTATTTTTTAAAGCCTTAGAGGTAATATCTATGTTAAGTTGATATTTTGATATATTATCTTTTACAAATAAGTAAGTTTCTATATCAGGGGTTTCGCTTGATAAATCTTTAATGTATTTTGCTAATATCTTAAACTTTTCTGTCATCGTTATCTTCTATATCTTCGTATTCACCATCGATAAAATTATTTTTTTTCACTTCAGACTTTTGAAATTTGTTAGATAATCTTCCAAGTATCAATTTTCTTGTAATTGGAAATATTAGCAAAAATCCAAAAAAATCAGTTGCAAACCCAGGGATAATTAAAAGCACAGCAGCAAATGCAATTGCAGCACCCGAGATTATCTCATAAGCTGGTAGTTGATTTTTTATCATTTGCACAAAACCAGATTTGATTGTGTTTAATCCTTCATATTTTGCATAATAAACGCCTATCATTGCTGTAATGAATATGAGTAAAATAGTATTAAATGCACCTATTTGTGAGCCAATTTTTATGAATAAATAAATTTCTACAATTGGTATTAAAATTATTGATAATAATACTGGGTTCATTTGTCTTTAATGTAATTGTTAGTTGAAATTATTCAACATAGTAATTACATTAAACCTATGAATTATAGTTTCGAATATATTGACATTATATTACTAGCAATGATAGCGGGGTTTATCTTTTTAAGATTAAGGGGAATTTTAGGCAAAAGAACTGGATTTGAAGGTAATCCACCTTCAAGTTTTGAGAAAATTTTAAATAACGCTCAAAGTGAGAATAAAACTATACAAAAAGAAAATTTTGATGATAAGGCTCAGCAAGATTTTTTAAAAGGTGCGAAAATTGCCTACGAGACAATTATTACAGATTTTAGTGATGATGATAACAAATTAACAGCAAGCAAACCTTTGCTCAGCAAAAAAATTCATGACCAGTTTGAAGAAGCATTAAAAGAAAGACGAAACAGAGGTCATTATGCAGAAATTACTTTCATTGGAATTAGCTCAGCTAAAATTAAAGAACACAAGAAAATAGATAAAATATTAAATGTAACTGTTGATTTTGTAGGAGAAGTAATAACTTGCATAAAAGACAAAGATAAAAAAATTATTTCCGGAGATCCAGATAAGATAAAAAAAATTTATGATACTTGGATTTTTTCAAGGGACATGAGATCTAATAGTCCAAATTGGCAATTAGTAGACACATTAACATAATTGAACGATAAAATATCAGATAAAGATAAAAAAGATTGGGAAGATTTTTTATCAAGTGACGAAAAATTGCTCAATAAAGATTTTAAATCAGATAAAAAAAAAGTTTCAAAAGTCAAACATATCGATTTACATGGCCTTACTTTGGACCGAGCAAATAAAACTATTGGGAGATTTATTAACGATTGCTACGAGATTGGTGTTTATAAAATTATAGTTGTAACTGGTAAAGGGTTACACTCAAATGTAGAAAAAGACCCATATGTCTCTAAAGATCTTAGTATCTTGAAATTCTCAGTTCCTGAGTATATTAAAAATAATTTAGAATTAATGAAAAAAATTATAGAAATTAAAGATGCAGAAATTGAGGATGGTGGCTCTGGAGCTTTTTACATCTTCTTAAAAAAAAATAATTATTAAGAGCTAATTTATATTTAAATGATAGTTTGGCTTTCATCATATCCTAAAAGTGGTAATACTTATTTGAGATCTCTCTTGTCAGCATATATTTTTAGTAAAGACGGTATTTTTAATTTTGAATTATTAAAAAATTTTATTCAATTTCCCAATAAATTCATATTTGAAAAACTAGGATTAAATATTTCAAATAATTTAGAATTAGTTAATAATTATATTAAGGCACAGGAATTTATAAATAAAATGGGAAAAAAAAATGAAATTCATTTCGTAAAAACACATTCAAGCTGCGCCTCAATTGGAAAAAATAAGTTTACAGATATAAAAAATACTCTAGGTGTAGTTTATATCGTTAGGGATCCAAGGAATGTTGCAACATCTTATGCACATCATTTTCAAAAAAGTCATGAAGAAGCTATTAATGATATTACTGGCGATTTAAATATTGGCGTAAAATCAAAAACACATCCACCAACTTTTGTTGGTTCATGGCAATTTCATTACAATTCATGGAAACAATTTAATAAATATCAAAGGTTCCTTTTGATTAAATATGAGGATTTAATTAAAAATCCTGAAAAAAATTTGTTAGAGATTTTAAATTTTATATTTAAATTAGGAAATTCTAAATTTAAATTAGACAAAAATAAGTTTGATAATACAATTAAATCAACAAGTTTCGAACAAATGCAAAAATTAGAAAAAAATTATGGTTTTTTTGAAGCTGCAACTCAAAAAAAAACAGGTGAAAAAATAAAATTTTTTAATCTCGGTAAAGAAAATAACTGGAAAAGCACGTTAGATAAATTGCTAGTCAAAAAAATTGAAAATTCTTTTCAAAATGAAATGAGAGAATTAAAATATTTATAAAATAAATTTTGAGAGATCTGTATCTTTAACTAAATTATCAAGATTTTTGTTAATATATTCTTTATTAATTATTATTTTTTCTCCAGCTTTATCAGTCGCTGTAAAACTAATTTCATCTAAAATTTTTTCAATTATAGTATGAAGTCTTCTTGCACCTATATTCTCAACTGTTGCATTTACTTCAGAGGCAACTTTTGCAATTGTTTCAATTCCATCTTCAGAAAACTCAAGTTCAACATTTTCGGTTTTAAGTAGTGCAACATATTGTTTGATTAAACTATAATCTGGCTCTTTAAGAATTCTTTCAAAATCATCACTAGTTAAAGCTTCCAATTCAACTCTAATAGGTAGTCTTCCTTGAAGCTCAGGTAATAAATCAGACGGCTTTGCAAGTTGAAATGCACCAGAAGCAATAAACAATATATGATCAGTTTTTATAGGACCATGTTTAGTATTTACAGTAGTTCCTTCAATTAAAGGTAATAGATCTCTTTGAACGCCTTCTCTTGATACATCACCACCAATTCTATCAGTTCTTGCTGAAATTTTATCTATTTCATCTAAAAAAACAATTCCATTATTTTCAGTAGAAAGTTTAGCGGCTTTAACGATTTTGTCTTGTTCTATTAATTTATCAGACTCATCGTTAATTAAAATTTCATGAGATTCTTTTACAGACATTTTCTTCTTCTTCTCCTTACTCCCCATTGATTTTCCAATCATTTCCCCTATGTTAATCATACCAACATTTGCTCCAGGCATACCAGGAATTTCAAATGACGCACCACCAGAACCACTATCGCTGACTGCTATTTCGATTTCATTGTCATCTAAATCACCATCTCTTAGTCTTTTTCTAAAACTTTCTCTTGTAGCCAGACTTGCTTTTTTACCCACAAGTGCATCTAAGACTTTCTCTTCAGCTGCTTTTTGAGCTTTGGCAAAAACTTCTTTCCTCTTTTTTATTTTTTCCATCGAGATTGCAATTTCAATTAAATCTCTGACAATTTGTTCAACATCTCTTCCAACATAACCAACTTCAGTAAATCTTGTTGCTTCAACTTTCACGAAAGGAGCCTCTGCAAGTTTTGATAATCTTCTAGAAATTTCTGTTTTGCCAACTCCAGTAGGACCAATCATCAAAATATTTTTTGGCAAAACTTCATTTTTCATTTCCCCTTTAAGCGCCTGTCGTCTCCATCTATTTCTAAGTGCTACAGCAACAGCTTTCTTTGCTTTATTTTGTCCTACTACAAATCTATCTAATTCAGAAACTATTTCTCTAGGTGATAAAGCACTTACTAAAGATGTAGTCTCTTTTTGATTCTTTTCTTTTAGATGAAGAGGTCTAACGTTTGAGTTATCCATTATATTTTTTCAATTTTAACATTATTGTTTGTAAAAACACATATATCAGCTGCTACTTTAATTGCTTTTTTCGCTACTTCTTCAGCTGACATATTGTTTTCCATTAAAACTTTTCCTGCAGCAAGTGCGTAATTACCACCCGAACCTATTCCAATTACATCACCTTCAGGTTCAAGGACATCACCAGTACCAGAAATAATATAACTGTTGTTCTTATCTCCAACAGCCATTAAGGCCTCTAATCTTCTTAAGTATTTATCTGTTCTCCAATCTTTTGCTAACTCAACAGCGGCTCTTGATAAGTTGCCTGCATGTTTTTCTAATTTTCCCTCTAATCTTTCAAATAAAGTTAATGCATCTGCAGTTGATCCTGCAAACCCTGCTACTACATCTCTTTTTTCAATTTTTCTTACTTTTGAAGCAGTACTTTTAACAACTGTATTACCCATACTGACTTGTCCATCACCAGCAACTACTACTTCATTGTTTTTTCTTACGAGTACAATTGTTGTCATACCTGATAAATGGTAACTATTTTTGATACTTCAAGTCTTGAGACTGATATTGATATAGTTGGATTATGTATGTATACCATTAAATTTATATGGCTAGAAAAGGAAAAGTATCTCGAAAAACAAAAGAAACCAGCATCAAGGTTGAAGTAAATATTGATGGCAAAGGTAAGTACCTAATTGACACTGGTATAGGTTTTTTAGATCATATGCTTGAACAATTATCAAAACATTCTTTAATTGATCTAAAAGTTAAAGCTAAAGGAGACACCCATATCGATCTTCACCACACAACTGAAGACACAGGTATTGCTATAGGTGAAGCGCTAAAGAAAGCTGCCAAAAAATTTGTAGGAATTAAAAGATATGCTCATTCCATGATACCTATGGATGAAACATTAACGAGAGTTGCAATTGATGTTTCAAATAGACCTTATTTGATTTGGAAAGTAAAATTAAAAGTTGAGAAACTTGGTGAGATGGACACAGAATTATTTAAAGAATGGTTCCAGGCATTCTCACAATCTGCAGGTATCACGATGCATGTTGAAAATATTTATGGAGACAATAGTCACCACATAATTGAATCTTGTTATAAAGGTTTAGCAAGATCATTAAGAGATGCTTTAGAGATGGATCCAAGAAATAAGAAAAGTATTCCATCCACTAAAGGCTCATTATAAGTTTAATGAACGTCATAATTGTTGATTATAATTCGGGCAATATAAGCTCGGTGATAAACTCC
>MDTB01228319.1_pt1 | contig 14253 bp, 16 predicted proteins | sample 811161 | NCBI WGS metagenome assembly MDTB01 (sample SAMN05326650, study PRJNA326480) | marine metagenome | isolation source: seawater | place: Mediterranean Sea | collected 2009
CTCAGCGGACGCAACGTCGAATGATTGGAATCCCATTCAATCTGCCGAGTCGTTAACGAAAGCGCACTGACTTGAGCCTGAAATCCCGCGATCACGAGCAGTTCACCCATCCGATAGGGGTCCGAGTCGATATCGACCAACCGATTCACTTCATTACTGCCGCGCGCTCGGAAGATACGAGCACTCCATAACTCCATACCTGAGTCGATTTTGATTCCGGATACTCTACCGCTGGCGAAACCGATCAATGCGACGTCATCTATAACCAGAGGCGCAGACAAGCCGCGGACCGTAAGCGCTGGGACTGAACGACGAACCCGCCAAAGTACGTCTCCTGAATCGAGATCCAATCCAATCACCTGGCCGTCGCCAGATCGGAGCAAAACGCGTGGACCCGTCAGCACGGGTCGTGCCAGTATCTCTGTCCCAAGCCTCCGGCGCCACTGGATCTCGCCTTGTTCAGTGTCCAACGCGACCACCTCACCTTCGCGAGTTACCACCACGATATGGTCTTTGGAAACCCCTACCCCAGCCGCCAATGGTTGGCCCAGGTCACGCTCCCAGACAACCTTCCCCGTGTCCGCGTGAAGCGCCAAGAGATCCCCACCCGGTTCCGCCGCGTAGACTCGACCGTCCTGGATCGACGGGGTAAGCAGGAAGTTGCTGTTTCGGTACCCTGCTCCAAGATCACGCCGCCACACCTTGCGCAGCGCAGCGGTCTGCTCAACCTTTGGCGCCTTGGTGGCCGGGCCGCCCTCCCGCATGAAGTGGATGGCGCTCTTGCCGCAACCCGATAACGACACGACGAGTGCAGCCAATAATACAAACCGGATTTTCATTACCCATCATCACCCTTTCGGGTCATGTTCAGTTTTGCCGTAATCAACTGTCCTGCTTGTGAATCTGGCGTAACCCCCTGTAAAGCTTCCTGATAGGCCTGCTGCGCCCCATCGAGGTCGCCGTTTGCGACCAACGCATCGCCAAGCAGTTCCTGAAAGTGCGAGGTGAAACCCTCGCCCGCTTCGGCCTTGGCCAGATCCCGAATTTTTTCAGGCTCCCTGTCTTTTAGGGCGATGACTGCGAGCCTGACACGGGCCACCTGCCGCATCACGGGATCGCTGGTCGACTCCAGAAGCTCGTTCAACGCACGCTTCGCCCCTTCACTGTCGCCAGATTCCAAAGCAAGCCTCGCAAGCATCAATCGCGCAATATCGGCGTATCCACTGTCGCTGTGATCAGCCGACAGCGTTAAAGCAGTTGAACGCGCAGAATCCGTCTCCTGGTTCCCAGCGGCACCGAGCATCCTCTCATACAACGCGGATGCCTTCTCACCCTGACTATCCTGGTAAATTCGCCACCCCTGAATGCCGCCCACACTCCCAATACCAATCAGAACTCCGGCTATGATCCCGGTACCGTTGCGCTTCCACCAATCCCGCAACTTCTCGGTTTCGTCATCATGCGCAATGTGTAGTTTGGAGTCAGGTTGTTCTCGCTTCATCGATGCTCTCGTTCAATCAGATTTTTCTAAATAGGTCCGGACAGTTGCAAGCAACTGCTCACTGGAAACCATAGTCTGGTCTCCCTGACCACGCAGAGGCTTCACTTTAATCATGGCTGTTTCAGCTGTTTCTTGATCAAGAATCAACGCAATCGCAGCGCCGCTGTTATCGGCCCGACGGAGCTGTTTCTTGATATTTCCCTGTCCGCAGTTTATCTGTACGTCGATGCTTGAATCTCGAAGTCGTTCGGCACACTGTGCAGCATCAAGCTCCGCACGCTCACCCAATGCAGCAAGATATACGACGGGCGATTGTATAGGAGTCTCCTTGTCCTGCAGAGTTACCAGTTCAATCAGTCTTTCCAACCCACAGGCAAAGCCTGCGGCAGGAACGGAGTGCCCACCCAGCTGTTCTACCAAGTCGTCATAACGACCACCGGCACAGATTGCGCTCTGAGCGCCGAGTTGATCGGTGGTCCATTCAAAAACAAACCCGGTGTAGTAATCGAGCCCTCGCACTAATCGGGGATTGATCGAAAAATGGATATCCATAACCGTCAACAGCTGCTGTAGACGATCGAATCCCTCCCGCTCGGCATCTTCCAGGAAATCCGCGAGGCTTGGCGCTTCCGCGAGCACCGCCTGGGTCCCGGAATCCTTACTGTCGAGAATCCTCAGCGGATTGCGTTCAAGGCGTCTCTGGCTGTCCGAGTCCAACGCATCGACATGCCGCGAGAGATAAGCCCTCAAGGCATCCCGATACGTCGCTCGAGCCTTCACCGAGCCGAGGGTATTGATCTCAAGGCTGAGCCCTTGGATCCCAAGACTCCGCCAGAGGCGTTCTCCCAACGTGATTATCTCGGCTTCAATATCGGGCCCTGCCCAACCCAGCGCCTCAACGCCGAATTGGTGGAACTGCCGATAACGGCCCTTCTGCGGCCGCTCATGCCGAAACATCGGGCCAACATACCAGAGGCGCTGAGTCTGGTTGTAGAGTAGTCCATGTTCATTACCTGCCCGAACACAACTTGCCGTTGCTTCCGGTCTCAGCGTTAGGCTTTCGCCGTTATTGTCAGTAAAGGTATACATCTCTTTTTCGACAATATCGGTCTGCTCCCCGATAGAGCGCCGAAACAATTCTGTTCTCTCAACTATCGGTGTGCGGATCTCACGGTACCCATAACGACGGGAGACCTCCCGAAGAGCCACTTCGACCCGCTGCCATGACTCTACCTGGCCCGGCAAGAGGTCGTTCATGCCTCTAACCGACTGTACGTCTTTATGGTCCACCACGGTATCAGCGCCCAACTCGCACTTTGGCGTTGCGTCCTGATTTTCCGACAGGAATGCGGAACTCCCGGCCACCATAAACCACAGTAGCCCCTTCGGGATAACTCACCAAGAGTGTAAACGGGGGTTTACCCGACAGACTGACGACCTTTCCGCCACCAACATAACGACGAAAGAGTTCAACGTTATCCCGATCCCAGACGACCACGTGAGTATTTTCCTGAACCTTCACTGTGATACCACGACTGTCTGAGGTTAAAGGGAGTGTGGTGGCAGTTGCGTCCGAATCTCCTGTTGACGAAAGCGCTGTTGAGAATTCGGGGTTCAACAAGCGTTGTTGGACCGCGGCCGAGGACTGTTTCTGGTTGGCAGTCTGTTGTTTGGGTTTTGTGGTGGAAGCTTTCTCCGCTGCCTTCGTTTTTGATGACGATGAAGATTTCGAGCCGGATTTAGACTTTTTCTCTACCTTCGGCTCTGAGACTTTTGCCGTCGTGGCAGCGGCCGTTATTGTTTTCTTCTTTTCCTTTTTTTCTTCTTTTTTGGTTTTTGCCGGCTTCTCATTAGGCTCGGCGCCAGAAGCCGTTAACTGGGCAGCAACTGGTGCTGACGAATCCGCCAGTGTTTTCGCTTCGGCCAGGGGTGCGGAGCCCTCCTCGGACCTCTTTTCTTCTTCCGCTATCGTGGTCACGCCCGATGTCGCCGCTTTTAAATCCTTGGTGTCGTCTCCATCAGTTGTTGTCAACGTCACGGCAAGCGCAGGCTGCGCCAGGGCTTCTTCCGGTTTCTCGGTTACCGCTATTGCGTCAGATGCTTCCGTTTCGGCATCTTCTTGAGACCTGCTCTCTTCAGCCAGATCTACCCGTAGTCGTTCAACATCGCTAGCACGATTGAGGAACGCTGCGTACAACCCTCCGATCACCAACAGCAACACAACGGCGGTAACCACCCAGCGATACTGAATCGGCACCGGCTGAGGCCGGTGGGAAGTGCCCTCCGTCATGGTGCCGCGACCATCCTCTCTGGGAGGTAGCAAGTCCTGACGGTCAACGATCGCCTGATCTATGGAAACACCCGCAAGCCGGGCGTAGTTACGCAGATAACCCACGGCATAGGTCCATCCGGCAATGTCGCGGTAGTTATCCGCCTCAAGCGCCTCGACGACGTCGGGCAACAAATTCAGTTCGGCGGCAACCTCATCCAAACTCCAACCGTAGAGTTCCCGCGCGCCACGGAGTATTTCGCCGGGGCTGGCATTTGGCCCGTCAGCAGACTCAACCATCGGCGTTATCACTCATCAGTCCATCCAGTTGGCGGATTTGCTCACTGCCCGGGTAGGACCATCGAAGCTTAGCTGCATATTCCGCTGCAAGACTATCAGCACCAAGTTTGCGCTCAGTATAGACCGCAAGCAAGAGGCCTTCGGCAGATGCAGTGCCAGTACCGAACATTCGCTCAAGAAACGCCCGGGCAGAGAGGTATTCGCCCAAGCGATAACTCACCAGCGCCGATTGGTAGAGCATTGCAATGTTGTCCGGTTCTACGAGCAATGCAGCGCGAAGTTCCTCACGCGCTTCCATCAAATCGCCCGCCTTCATCAAGCAGACCCCAAGGCCGTACTGGCTTACATAGGGTTGTGTATTGAAAGGATCCTCTTTTGCCTTTCGGAACTGCAAGGCCCCTTCCGCCCAACTTCCTTTTTCGCAAAGATAACTGCCATAGTCATTACGGGCACCCACGTTCCCCGAGTCATTGATAAGTGCCTGGCGGAAATGGGCTTCAGCATCCACCGTCTCACCGAGGCGCAGCTTGAGCAGGGCCATGGCGTGGTTCGCCGTTGAATCGTCAGGGGCAATCGCTAAGGCATCGTTCATCGCCTCAAGGGCGGACGCCAATCGATTCTGTGCCATGTACTCAAGACCCAGGCGGGTATACAACTCGACACGTTGGCTGGCCTCCCAACCAGGCTGGTCTTCCCAGAGCGGAACGCATCCTGCAATCGTCAAGGCAAGCAACAGGATTCCGAGCCGCCGCATGGTCAAGACACCTTTCTGGCTAACCGGCTACTTCTATGTGTCCGGTCTTGGACTTCACCGGCGAGTTGGCCGCACGCCGCCGCAATATCTGCGCCCCGGGTTTTGCGGGTAATCGTCGTCAGTCCACTGGAAATCAACTGGCTCCGAAACTGGTCTATCGCGCCAGCATCAGCGCACGCGTACTTCACGCCCTGGACGGGGTTGAACGGAATAAGATTGACTTTCGATGGAATTCCCTGAAGCAGTGAAGCGAGCATTCTTGCGTCGTCGATTGAATCGTTTACACCTGCCAGCATCACATATTCGAATGTGATCCGCCGTCGATTGTCGTTGTGCAGAAATCTTCGGCAGGCGTCCAGCAAGACGGTAATCGGGTATTTCCGGTTTAAGGGAACCAGTTCATCTCTCACCGAATCTCGAACCGCATGCAAGGAGACGGCAAGGCTCACCGGGCAGTCTTCAGCGAGCTTGTCCATCGCTGGCACCACACCAGCCGTGCTCAACGTGACCCGACGACGAGACAATCCGAAGGAAAGATCATCCAGCATCAGCCGCATTGCGCTGACAACTGAATCATAGTTCAACAGGGGCTCCCCCATTCCCATCATCACAACATTAGAGACCGGCCTGCTACCCAAGCCATCGTTCTTTAGTAATCGGTCCGCAAGCAGCAGTTGTCCAATAATCTCACTTGCAGACAGGTTGCGACTGAAACCCTGCCGGGCTGTGGCGCAAAAACTGCACGTCAGGATACAGCCTGCCTGAGACGAGATACACAGGGTCCCCCGATCCTCCTCAGGAATGAACACCGTCTCAATGGAATTGCCATCTGCCAGTCGGAACAGCCATTTTCGGGTTCCATCTTCCGAGTGCTGCGCCCGGACGACTTCCGGTAGACTGATCACCGCACACTCAGACAGCGTCTGTCGCAAAGACAAGCGCAGGTCAGTCATCTCAGAAAAGTCGGTAACGCCTCTCTGGTAAACCCACTGCAGCACCTGACGGGCGTGGAAGGCTTTTTCACCCAGCGATACAAAGTAATCCTGTAGCGCAGACCGATCCAGTCCCAGAAGATTCTTAGGCTCTGACACAATCATCCTGACCGGTTCAGTCAGCCCTTTCGCAGAGATCGCTGTCGTCGAAGAAGAAAGCGATCTCTTCTTTAGCCGTGTCTGATCCATCGGAGCCATGGGCCGCATTTGCCTCAACAGATTCAGCAAAGTCAGCGCGAATCGTTCCGGGCGCCGCGTCCGCTGGATTGGTGGCGCCCATGATTTCACGGTTGCGGGCAATCGCATTCTCTCCTTCTAATACCTGAACCATGACCGGCCCAGATATCATGTATTCCACCAGATCATCATAAAATGGGCGTTCCCGGTGCACCGCATAGAACTCCTGGGCCTGAGATCGGGTCAAATGAATCATACGTGCCGCTATGATCCGCAACCCTCCTGACTCAAAGCGTTCATAAATTTTTCCAATCAGGTTCCGTCGGACCGCATCAGGCTTGACGATCGAAAAGGTTCTTTCGATGCTCATTCAGGTTCTCCAGGTTCAGGGGATAAAGTTCAATCGGGATGGCGCAGCCGCCAACTCGCGGTCCCAAACGGGAACGCAACCAGAGTTCGCTGGCAGCAGATGACCGCCTTCCTAGGGTGAGGGGAGATTTTATTCCGAGGGCGAGACCCGGGCAATGAGAACATCGTCACGCACGCCGCGAATCTGGACGAGAATCTCTGACGCAAGCGCTTTTTGGGGGTCTTCAAGTCTGACGGGCATGTAGTTCGCCAGTCTTCCGTGATACGCGGCGGGTTTATCTCCGACATCGGGACGCTCCACGATCAGGGACGCCTGCTGGCCTACCATCTCCTTAAGCGCCTTCCGCCGCAGTTTCTCGCCCGCACTTCGCATCATGGCGGCGCGTCTGCGGCGCTCGAGCCGCGGGACCTGGCGGGGGATCCTGGCAGCCGGAGTTCCGGGCCTGCCAGAAAAACAGAAGACATGGGGGTAAATAATTTGCGCCCGATTGATGACATCCAGAGTGTCGGCATAGTCCTGTTCTGATTCCGTCGGAAATCCTGCCATCACATCCGCCCCGAGCACAAGACCATCAATGCGCTCTCGTGCAGCGAAAAGCCGGTCGAGGAGAAATTCCCGGTCATAGCGTCGTTTCATGCGCTTCAGGATCAAAGTGCTCCCACTTTGTATGGAAACGTGCAGATAAGGACAGAAGCGGTCCGACTCTGACAAGGCCTCCAAAAGATCATCGGTGAGATGTACGGGATCTATGGAACTCAATCTCACCCGGAACGAGCCAGGCAGATCGACGATTTTCCCAAGCAACGACGTCAAGGGAAGGTCGGAATACTCCCCCGTCCGATCGGCCGCGTAACTTCCCAGATCTACCCCACAGATCACGACCTCACGAAATCCCGAGTCAACAAAGGTGCGGATTTGCCGAAGAATATGCGCTTCGTTAAACGACCGGCTTGGACCTCTTGCTCGGTGAATTACGCAGAAAGTGCAAGACTGATCGCACCCCTGCTGCACTTGGACAAACGCCCTCGAGCGCGAATCGAAGCCGTTTAGTAATCCGCCTGGAAGGCTCGTCAAGCGATCTACCTTTACGGGGACTTGTTCCTGAGAACCCGGTTTTTTTAGCGCCATTACGAACTTGGCGACGGTCTGTTTGTGGTCGTTACCAAGCACGAGCGAGACCCCGGGAATCTCGGCGCACGCCTGAGCCTGGTTTTGCGCATAGCAACCCGTTACCACCACATGCGCGAGCGGGTTTTGCCTCAGAGCACGCCGAACTGCCTGGCGGGTCTGACGGTCAGCCTCTGCCGTCACCGTGCAGGAGTTGATGATATAAAGATCGGCGTATTCAGTCGGGTCCACGATCTTCCAGTGGTCTCTTGAGAGATTCTGCGCCATGGCCGCCGACTCAACACTGTTGATCTTGCAACCGAGCGTTGCGACAGCTGCCCGCCCGGGCAACCCGGATAGACCTGCCTCACTCGTCCCGGAGTCGGGCGCGAGCGGTGCCAGAGACGACACCTAAGAAGAGTTTACGGTGAAACTTTCACCGCAACCGCATTCATCCACCACATTGGGGTTCTTGAAACGGAATGCCGTAGAAAATCCATCCGATGCGAAGTCGATTTCTGTGCCGTCGATGTACTTGATACTCTCACCGTCAACGACAACATTCACCCCACGACTGGTGAACACCTGATCATCGCCGCTAATCTTGTCTGCGAAATCGACGACATAGGCGAGTCCCGAGCAACCGGTTGTCTTTACCGCGAGGCGCAGCCCCTCTCCATGCCCTCTGGACTCAAGATGATCCGAGACCCGGCGGGCCGCGGATTCTGTCAGGGTGATCGCCATACCTTACTAACCTATTTCTGGAATTTGTTTAACGGCAGTTTTTCTGCTGGTATTTTAACATGTTGGCGTCTTTTTGTTGTCCGACTCATCCTTGGGAGGAATTTCTAGTGCGCGCTCAAGTGAGGTCAACACTCCCCTTAGAATGTTGATCTCCTGAGTGGACTGGACCCCATGCAACAACAATCGGCGCAACTTCCGGACTAACCGTATGCGCGGTCCAGCAAGAAACTCAGTTTGGTGTAGCACCTGCTCAAAGTGCTTGATCAAGTGATCAAATTCCCCCATTGTCATTAAGGTCTCTTCTTTCCCCTGTCGATCGGTAACGAGTGGAACCGAATGTTCCGACTGTTTTCGAAATTCATAAGCCATCACCGCAATAGCAGTGGCGACGTTCAGGGAGGGAAATGCCTCCTCGACGTCAATCCGAAGGTGTGCATGACAAAGATCTAGATGCGCGTTAGAAAGACCTGAAGCCTCAGGGCCAAAGACCAGCGCGCAAGTCGTGGTCTGAGACTCTCTCACCAGCCGTACCGCCGCCTGCTCACTATCCAGCAGGGGCGATGCCAGTGAACGTCGCCGTGCGGTAGCGCCGATAACACATCCACAGTCAGCCACAGCACTCTCCAGGCTTTCATATTTCTTCGCCAGCTCGAGGATGTCGTCAGCACCTGCCGCTCGGGCGGTGGCCGCGGGATCTGGGAAACTGCGGGGACTCACCAAGCACAATTCTGAGAGCCCCATATTTGCCATAACCCTCGCAGTCGCCCCGATGTTACCCGGGTGCGTGGTTTCTACCATAATGATCCGTAAACTCATTGCCTATACCTTTACCTATCGCCTCATCGCCCGCAGACCCTTCCTTGCTGCGCTTGCGCTACAATCCGCATCCGCAAGATACCCTTCGATCCCTGCTTGGTAGTGGGTTTCAATAAAGTTCACAGCGGATGAGTAGGGACCAGTGACGACACTGGCTGACCCACGCGATTGTCGCATCTCAAACCCGGAGCCATGTTCTTACCATGCACCCCATGCTGCATACTGCCGTACGATCCGTCCGAGAAGGTGGACGTGTCATTTTAATGTACTTCAATCAGCTGGATCGACTGGAGTACTCCTCCAAGGGCAGAAACGACTACGTCAGTCAGGCAGATGTTGAAGCCGAGCGGGCCGTACTCGATGTTCTGACTCGCGCCTATCCCGATCACGGCATTATTGCGGAAGAAAGCGGTGAACGAGAGGGGTCAGAGTACACCTGGATAATTGACCCCCTGGACGGGACCACCAACTTCCTTCATGGCTTTCCGATGTTCGCAGTGTCGGTAGCGGTCAAACGGGCGGGTGTTCTGGAACACGGTGTGGTCTACGATCCACTGCATGACGAGATGTTCACCGCGAGTCGAGGAGAAGGGGCGCAACTGAACGGTAAGCGTATCCGTGTCAGTACAACCCGTAAACTTGCCCCGTCGTTACTCGGTACGGGTTTTCCGTTCCGGGATCTTGGAATCATCGAGCCGTGGATGCGCAGTTTTCAGAGCCTCCTACCAAAAACCTCGGGTATCCGCCGAGCTGGAGCGGCAGCGCTGGACCTCGCCTATGTCGCGGCGGGACGACTCGATGGCTTCTGGGAGTTTGGTCTCAAACCCTGGGATATGGCGGCCGGGGCTCTTTTGATCCGTGAAGCCGGCGGTCTAGTGGCTGATGTTTCGGGTGGTCAAGATTTCCTTGAAAGCGGCAATCTGGTTTCCGCAAACCCACTTATTTTTGAAGAGTTTAGAAAAATTGTCGCGCGAAGCGCTCCCTGATTGTTTATCTTTCTACTAACACTACCTAAAATGGACCCGGATGGTTCACCCTGCCACCGATCCTTGGAGGACATAGATGACCTACATAGTGAGCGACTCATGTATTCGATGCAAGTACACCGACTGCGTGGAGGTCTGCCCCGTTGATTGTTTTCATGAAGGGCCAAATTTCCTGGTCATCGATCCGGAAGAATGCATCGACTGCAGCCTGTGTGAGCCGGAGTGCCCCGTGAATGCAATCTATGCGGAGGAAGATATACCTGAGGATCAGATGGAATTCCTCGCCCTGAACGCCGAACTTTCCCAGCAGTGGCCCGTCATTACAGAGATGAAGCCGGCTCCTGACGATGCCGACGACTGGAAGGAAGTCTCGGGGAAGCTCGAACATCTGCAGCGCTAACACACGCACCCGGTGTTCCGTTAAAAACGCGCAACGCGTCGAGTCACGCGCCGAGGTGCAGAACCCGAAACAACAGCTGTAGTATCAGGTTCGTGCCGATACCGGCCAGCACATCGTCGAGCACTATTCCAAAACCCCCCTTGACCCGCCGGTCCACAGTTGAGATCGGCGGGGGTTTGGCGATGTCGAGTAACCGAAAAACACAGAACCCGATCACCAGTGCAAGGCCGCTCGGCGGCACCAGAACAAAAGCTACTAGTACACCGGCTATTTCATCGATCACGATCCGCGGGTCGTCGGCGACACCTAGCATTTGTGCGCTACGGCCGGCGATCCAGATAGCAGCTAGCAAAACCACTGCTGTAACAGCCAGATCAATTCCGTTTGGAGTCTGCCAGCAGAACCAAGCGAGTATTAGACCCGGAAGGGTTCCAAAGGTGCCGGGCGCAAAGGGAATGCGGCCCAATCCAAAGCCCTGACCCAAGAGCAAGATTACCTGCCTTGCCCTGGGTTGCGTTATCTTCGTTTCACTCATCCCGTCCAGGTATGCTGATATCCGCGTGAAAGTTCTTTAAGGTTCGCCGGTCCTCCCTCGACTTGGCAGCCACCTTCCTCGGTAACCCGCCCGATACAGAAAATATCACGGCCTAACTGACCGCCGATGGCGTTAACCTCCTGATACCGTTCTTCTGGCGCAGTGAAACAGAGTTCATAGTCATCCCCTCCGCCCAGCGCGAGTTCGAGCGCGCGGGAGGAACCCAGCAGCGCGACCGAGGCCTCGAACAATGGCACCTGATCCGGCTGGATCTGTGCTCCCCGGTTTCCACTTGCCTTCAAGACATGACCAAGATCTGCCAGTAGCCCATCGGACAGGTCGATGGCGCTATGGGCAAGCGCACCGAGCGCTCGGCCAAGAGCAACGGGTGGTTGCGGGTACAGCAGAGCGTTTTGGAGTACGGGGTCCGCATAGGCTTGTGTTGATGACAGAGCTGCTGCGGCGCCCCCAATTCTTCCGCTCAGGAAAATCAGATCGCCCGGCCAGGCCCCGCCTCGTCGTAACACCTGGCCCGGGTCGACTTCGCCACCTACTGTAACTGACGCCGCCAGTGGCCCCGCCGTGGTATCACCCCCCACCAATGCTACTTCGTGCTCATGGGCCAATTGAAAAAATCCCCTCGCGAACCCATCCAGCCAACCACGGTCAAATTCGGGAATCGTAAGACTCAGTGTTGCCCAACGAGGGCTTGCGCCCATCGCAACGACATCGCTCAAATTTACTGCCAGAGCGCGATGGCCGACCGAGTCAGCGGGTTGACTATCCAGGAAATGAGTTCCGTTCACCAACGTATCCATAACCACGACACTCTGTTTGCCGGGAGACGGCTGCAGAACTGCGCCGTCATCGCCGATGCCGACTTCTACCCATGGCTTAAGGTTCTCCGGCCGATGGAAGATGCGGTCAATCAACTCGAACTCGTCCATCGGAGTGCTCAGTGTTGGACACCACCCCGTTCGCTGGCAAGACGGTCCAGTACGCCATTGACGAATTTATAGCTATCCTTCGCGCCGAAAAGATGCGCCATGTCGACCGCTTCATTGATCGCAACGACGTTCGGAATATCCGGACGGAACAGAATCTCATAGGCGCCGATAAGAATAATCGCCCGCTCCACCGGGTCCAACTGACTCAGCGGACGGTCAATTAGCGCATGAAGTCGCTCTTCAAGAGCTTCGCGTCGCTCAGGCACTTCACCAATCAGATGCCGGAAATAGGCGATATCCGAATCGTCCAGTGCGTCATCACTAATAAATCCGGGCTCAATCTCAGTCGTAGGCTGCCCAGTCACCATCCACTGGTACAACGCCTGGGCAGCGCACCGGCGCGCCAGATGACGGCTTACCGAAGCCACATCAACTTTCCTCAGGGCCGGACAGGTACTCAAGCACCTCCAGCCCAAAACCGGATAGCGCATGCGTCCGAAGCGGTGTCCCCAAAACGCGCACCTTGCCCGCGCCGAGGTCTGAAAGAATCTGGCTGCCTGCGCCCAGCATGCGCAGTTCCCGCTCCTTTCCATCGCTGACGGTCTCGCCGCGAACCCGACGATCCAGGTGGACCGCATCCTCCGAATAAGTTAAAAGCACCAACACACCGCAGGACTCTGAGGAGATTCTTGCAAGCGCCGCATCAACACTCCAGCTCTGCGCTTCGCGGGCCTCAGACAACATGTCGAAAGCGCCGCGATGCGTGTGGACCCGAACGACCGCGGGGGTCTCCGGCTCCACAGTGCCATGCACCAGCGCCATGTGGACCTGTTTGAGCTCGCCATCCTCGTAAATGACGGCGCGGAATTCACCGTGCCGCGTATTGACGATATTTTCTGATACGCGCCAAACCGTTGGCTCTGTGCGCATACGGAAACGAATCAGATCAGCAATCGTACCGAGCTTGAGGCCATGCTTACGGCTAAACTCGAGGAGATCAGGGAGTCTCGCCATCGTCCCATCCGGATTAAGAATTTCACAGATCACACTGGCAGGCTCAATCCCGGTAAGACGGGCAAGATCGACCCCGGCTTCGGTATGCCCTGCACGGGTCAACACCCCCCCGGGCTGAGCCATAATCGGAAAAACGTGTCCTGGGCTCACAATATCCTCGCCGGTCGAGTTTTCATTCACCGCGGTGCGGATAGTGTGAGCACGGTCGGCTGCAGAGATTCCGGTACTGACGCCATCGGCAGCTTCGATCGAGACTGTAAAGTTCGTCGAGTAGCGCGCGTTGTTGTCGTTCACCATCAATGGCAGCTTAAGATGCTGGCACCGCTCTTCAGTCAAGGTCAGGCAGATTAAACCCCGGCCTTGTGCGGCCATGAAGTTAATGTCCTCTGCCGTTACAAACCCAGCACCGATGACGAGATCCCCTTCGTTCTCACGATCCTCGTCATCCACCAGGATAACCATTTTCCCTTCCCGATAATCCTCGAGCACCTCCTCAATTGGGCTAACACCGGCGCCTGGATGTGTTTGGGCCATTACTGAACAATACTCCTTCGCATTGCAGTTGAGATTACGGTGATGGCAGTCATCATGGGCTCACTTTCATGGATCGAAACACCTGATTGGGCACCTTTAATCACAGTCCTGTAAACGCTTTAGATACCGAGCCACCAGATCGACCTCGATATGCGCTCGGTCCGCCACCGCCAACTCGCCGAGCGTCGTTACGTTCAGGGTGTGCGGAACAAGGTTCACATTGAAACATACCGCCTCTTCATGGTCGGCGACGTCGTTCACCGTTAGGCTGACTCCGTCGAGCGTGACGGATCCTTTTTCCGCGATGAAAGGTGCGACATCGCGCGGCCCTTCAAAGCGCAGACGGGTGGATCTTGCCGACGCTTCAGTCTCAATCAAGGTTACCACCCCATCGACATGCCCGCTGACAAGATGGCCTCCAAATCGGTCCTGGGCGGTCATGGCAAGCTCGAGGTTAACACCCTGGCCGGTTTGCCAATTCTCAAGCAATGTCCGTGAAAGTGTTTCTTTCGACACATCGAAAAACAGACAACCCACCTCTATCCGTACCGCCGTCAAGCAGACCCCGGACACGGCAATGCTATCGCCTATCTGAACCAGGTCCGTGTGCAGCGCCCCAGTTTTGATCCGGGCAACAAGGTCACCCTCACGGAACTCGACCGATTCAATGGTTCCTACATCTTGTACGATTCCGGTAAACATCACACCCCATCCGATGAGGGCGTATAAATGAGACGCACATCCCGTCCGATCCTGCAAACGTCTTTAAGTTCGAATGCGACGCGGTCGTTGATCGACCGGATGCCA
>MDTB01041462.1_pt1 | contig 14252 bp, 12 predicted proteins | sample 811161 | NCBI WGS metagenome assembly MDTB01 (sample SAMN05326650, study PRJNA326480) | marine metagenome | isolation source: seawater | place: Mediterranean Sea | collected 2009
ATATGGTTATAATCCCAAAACAAAAGAGATTTATTATCAATCAGTTGAGGGGAGTACTACTGAAAGAGGAATTTATGCAATTAGACTTTCGGGTAAAGGGAAACGTTCACTTCACCCAACTAAAGGTTTTAACGGGGCTACATTTAGTAGTAATTTTAATTTCTATATACATTCATACTCAGATGAATTGACTCCTCCAATATACACCCTATACGAAACAAGAAAAAATAAGCCTGTTCGTAAATTATTAGAAAATAAAGTTTTAATCGAAAACTTAGATCGATATCGTTTATCAAAAAAGGAATTTTCAAAAATTCAAATAAATGGAAATGAGTTAAACATGTGGATGATTAAACCGGTTGATTTTAATCCTAATAAAAAATATCCACTATTAATGTTTCAATATTCAGGACCAGGATCTCAACAAGTTTCAAATCGTTGGGGGGATTCCCGAACTTTGTGGCATAAAGATCTTGCTAATCAAGGCTATATAGTTGCTTGTGTAGATGGTAGGGGAACAGGTTTCAAAGGTTCTGAATTTAAAAAAATCACTTATCTTAATTTGGTAAAATACGAATCTTTGGATCAGATTGCTGTGGCCAAAACCTTGGGACAATTACCATTTATAGATAGTAAAAGAATTGGTATATGGGGCTGGAGTTTTGGAGGACATATGGCTGCTCATTGTTTACTTACTGGGAATGAAGTCTTTTCTTTTGCAATTGCAGTTGCCCCTGTAACAAATTGGCGCTTTTATGATACTATTTATACCGAGCGTTTCATGAGAACTCCCCAAGAAAATCCGGAAGGATATGATTCAAATTCTCCTATAAATTATGCAGATCAGCTTAAAGGTAAATTTTTAATTATTCATGGTTCGGGAGATGATAATGTTCATGTTCAAAACACTATGCGGATGGTAGAGTCATTGATTCAAGCTGATAAACAATTTGAATGGATGATTTATCCAGATAAAAATCACGGAATTTATGGAGGAAATACACGAAAACACCTATATACTAAAATGACTAGTTTTATACTTGAAAATCTTTAAAAATTAAATTCAATCCGATGGGAAACATCAAAATTATTCCCCAAACAAAAACTATTTTTGGACATCCAGCTGGATTATATGTTCTCTTTTTTACAGAAGTATGGGAACGATTTTCATATTACGGAATGAGAGCCTTGTTTACTCTTTTTCTTGTAGCTAAAACTAATACTGATAATCCAGGATTTGGATGGACAAATTCGGAAGCAATTGCATTATATGGATGGTACACAATGTTAGTTTATTTAGCTTCAGTTCCAGGGGGGTGGATTGCAGATAATATTTTAGGTCAAAAGAAAACAGTTATGTTAGGAGGAGTTTTATTATGTATTGGGCATTCTATTTTAGCTTTTGATAATGAAATAAGCTTTTATCTAGGTTGCTTTTTTGTAATTCTAGGAGTAGGGGGTTTAAAACCCAACATATCTAGTATGGTTGGTGGACTATACCCACAAGGAGACGAAAGGAGAGATATTGGATTTTATATTTTTTACATGGGAATAAATATCGGAGGGTTTGCTGCACCAATTCTTTGTGGCTGGGTAGGTGAAACCTATAATTGGCATTATGGATTTGGATTAGCTGCAATCGGAATGTTTATTGGTCAAATAACATATTTATATGGGCAAAAATATTTAATTGGAATAGGAGATTTTATTGGTAAAATCTCACATCCTGATAATGATTTAAAAAAAAGAAAGTTAACTACCGTTGAGAAAGACCGAGTTAAAGTACTTTTGATATCTTTTTTATTAATAATAGTTTTTTGGGGAGCTTTTGAGCAAGCAGGAGGACTTATGAATTTATACGCAAAACAAAAAACAGATCGGATGCTATTGGGAATTGAGATACCGGCATCATGGTTTCAATCTTTAAATTCTTTTTTTATTATTACTTTGGCTGTCTTAGTTGGAGGTTTCTGGATGCGATGGAAATTAAAAGGGAAGGAAGCTTCTTCTCTTTATAAAATAGCAATTGGGATTTTAATTATGGGTATGGGCTTTATGTTTATGCGTTTTGCTGCTGTAGATTACGAAGTAGCTGGTAAATCAGCAATGTATTGGTTAGTGTTAGCCTATTTATTTCACACTTTAGGAGAACTTTGTGCATCCCCAGTTTCTTTATCATTTATCACTAAACTTGCTCCTGTAAAGTATGCAGCATCTATAATGGGATTATACTGGGCTGCAACTGGGTTAGGAAATAAGTTGGCTGCAGGAATTGGAGGTTTTGCTGAAACTGCCGGAGAAAAAGAGATTTTTACAGGAATTTTTATCTTTTGTACAATAATTGCAGTATTAGTATTAACTTTATTAAAACCCCTTAAAAGGCTTACTCACGGAGCTGAGGAGCTTACGGAATCCTAATAATATTATGATTATAAAAAAACATATTAATAGCAAATTTACTACGAGGCTCAGCTTTTTAATTTCCCTTTTATTAATGTTTACATCTGAAACTATTTTAGCTCAAAAAATACAATGGATGTCAATGTCTGAGGCACAGCAAGCTCAAAAAAACGAACCAAAGAAAATTTTCATGGATGTTTATACCGAATGGTGCGGGCCGTGTAAGTTATTAGATAAGAATACCTTTCAAAATCCGGATGTTTCAAGCTATATATCTGAACATTATTATGCAGTTAAATTCAATGCTGAGGGGAATGAGGAGATTAGGTATTATGAACAGGTTTTTAAAAACCCTAATTATGATCCTAATAGAAAAGGGAGAAATGCTACGCATCAATTCACTCAATTTTTAGGTGTAAAAGGATATCCAACTATGGTTTTTTTTAGTGAAAATGGAGATCCAATTATGCCCTTAGTAGGCTATCAGAAGCCCAAACAAATTGAACTTTTCCTAAAAATGATAAAACAAGGAGATTATCAGGTTTTCTCAAAACCTGAGGATTTTGAAAACTACAGAAAGAACTTTATTCCTCGTTTCAGGGGATGAGTTTAGGTAAATTTTGAAAGTTAATTTATAGCATTAAATATTAGATTAGCCGTTTTTTCGCTTGCTCCTATACCTCCAAGTTTTTCTTTTAATAATTGATAATCCTGATTTATTTTCTCTTGAGAATCTTTTTTTAAAACTCTTTTTAATTGATAGTTTAGTTTTTCAAATTTACATTCATTTTGAATAAGTTCAACAATTGCTTCCTTCTCAAGGATTAAGTTAACCAATGAAATATATTTGAGATTTATAATTTTTTTCCCAATCCAGTAACTTAAATGACTGCTCTTATAGCACACAATTTGAGGTACATTAAAGATAGCTGTTTCAAGTGTGGCTGTACCACTAGTTACAATTGCAGCCAAGCTGTTATTTAAAAGGTCATAGGTTTGTCCATAAATAATTTTTAAGGTTGATGGCTTTATAAATTTGTTATAAATTTCAGGGTCAATTCCTGGAGCTCCTGCAATTACGAATTGGTGTTTCTTATAATGAGCTGAAACTTCAACAAAAAGGGGTAATATTTTTTTAATTTCCTGCAATCTACTTCCAGGAAGTAAAGCAATAATAGGTCTTTTGGATTCTAAATTATTGGCTTTAAAAAAACTATTATTTTTTTCATATTTATGAAATTGATCCATTATAGGATGACCTACAAAATGAACAGGGAACTGATGTCTTTTTTCAAAATAATTTTTTTCAAAAGGGAGTATGACATATAATGCGTCCAAAACTCTTTTCATTTTTTTCACTCGATTCTCTTTCCAAGCCCATACTTGTGGACTTATATAATAGTGATTTTTAAAACCCCTTTTTTTTGCCCATTTAGCTATTCGAAGATTAAAACCAGGGTAATCGACATATATTATTACATCCGGCGAATATTGTAGAATATCTTTTTTACAAAGTGAAATATTACTCAAAATAATATGCAGATGAGAAATAACTTCCCAAAATCCCATAAAAGCCAACTCTTTATAGTGCTTAACTAATATTGCTCCTTCTTTTTCCATTAAATCACCACCCCAACCTCTAAATTGTGCCTTTGGGTCTAATTTTTTTAAATTAGATATCAATTTTGAGGAATGAAGATCACCAGAGGCCTCTCCAGATATTATATAATACTTCACAAGATTAAATTTATTGAGTATTTATTTTTAAAAAAGCAATAAAAATTACTAAAATTAATGATATGGCTACTAAGCCAGCGGCAAAGGAAAATTTATTTTTTCTAAGAGCGATAAAAAAAACAGGAAGGTTTATCAATGCAGCTATTGAGATCAAGCCGCCAAGTTTATTTTGACGATAAAGACTTGATAAACTATAATCTATAGATGCATCTGAAAAAATAAATAGGAGGATTAATACTCCAAAAGACGTCCACAGTAAGCCAGCTATTATTCCCCAGAAAAAATACTTATTTTTTACAAATCCCATGTATTAAGTTGTTGAATACTGTAATGAGCGGTTAAATCAAATTGCGTGGGGACTACAGAGATGTATTTATTATTCAAAGCCCATTCATCTGTATCTTCTCCCTTATCTTCATTTACAAAAGTTCCAGTTAGCCAATAATATTCCCTTCCCAAAGGATTTGTTCTTTTATCAAATTCTTCAATCCAATATGCTTTTGCTTGCCGACAAATCTTAATTCCTTTAATTTCTTCCTCCTTAAGTTTTGGAAAATTTACATTCAGCACTACACCTTTTGGTATACCATTACTTAATGCTTCAGTAGTAATTCGTAGAATGAATTTTTTTAAGGGCTTAAAGTCTGCATTCCATTTGAAATCTAAAAGCGAGAATCCTATTGCTGGAATGCCCTCTATACCAGCTTCAATAGCAGCACTCATTGTGCCTGAATAAATTACATTTATAGATGAATTAGAACCATGATTAATCCCAGAAACACAAATATCAGGCCTACGATCTAAAAGTTCATTAATAGCAAGTTTAACGCAATCTGCAGGAGTACCTGAGCAACTGTATTCAACCTGAGGACCATTTTTAACCTTTATTTTTTCGCAGTGTAGAGTAGAATTTATAGTAATTGCGTGACTCATGGCAGACTTTGGGGAGTCTGGGGCTACAACAACGACCTCTCCAATTTCATTCATAATTTCTATCAATGTTCTAAGTCCGGGAGCTGTAATTCCGTCGTCATTACAAACTAATATTAACGGTTTTTTCTTCATAAATTTTATTTCATAGCTAAAGTAAGAAACTTTAGACGCTTTCTTTTAAGACAAAATTAATAATAAACTTTTTAGAATATGCTTATATTTGGAGGCTGTAAAGACGAAATAAATTATACCTATATGCGAAAACATATTTTGATTTTATCATTTATTTTAATAAGCTTCTTAGGGTTCGGGTATACCCTAAAAAACGTAGAACCGAATAAAGATAAACTTTTACTAGAAATCATTTCTTACGTTCTAAATCGGGGACATTATGATCCAAAAAATATTAACGATACATTTTCTGAAAATGTTTTCTCGTATTATTTAGAAAATCTCGATGGGCAACATCGATTTTTTCTCAACTCAGATATAAAAAATTTTGAGGTTTATCGTTATAAAATTGACGATGAAATAAAAAATACTAAAATTGATTTTTTTAATATTACCTTTTCCAGACTTATGGAACGTATGGATCAAGTAGAAGGCTTTTATAAACAATTACTTGAACAACCTTTTGATTTTTCTATTAAAGATGAAATTAATTTGAATTATGAAAAAACACCTTACTCCAATAATATTTTAGAATTAAAATCCCTTTGGAGAAAGCGCTTTAAGCTTAGTGCAATTGAAAATTTTACATCTAAGAAAGATGAAGAATATCAAAAAAAGAAACAAGACGACACATATCAAATGTTTTCTGATAAAAAAATAGAAGAAATTGCTCGAGAAGAAATCATTGAAAACATGAGTTATTTCTTTGAAAATTATAATGACCTCAAGCGTAAGGATTGGTTTTCAATTTACATAAACTCCATTGTCAGTCAGTTTGATCCTCATACATATTATTTTGCTCCAAGAGATAAGGACCGTTTTGATATGTCAATTTCGGGTAAATTTGAAGGAATTGGGGCAAGGTTGAGTAAACAAAAACAACAAATTAAGGTTGTTGAGATTATTTCTGGAGGTCCTGTTTGGAGGGATAATCTTTTAGAAGTTGGGGATGTTATTCTAAAAGTTAGACAAGAGGATGAACAAGAAGCTATTGATATTTCAGGGATGGTTATCGACGATGCAGTAAAACTTATCAAAGGTCCTAAAGAATCACGGGTATTTTTAACTATTAAACGAGTAGAAGGAAATATTGAAGAAGTTTCGATAATAAGAGATATAGTTGAGCTTGAGGAAACCTATGCTAAGTCAACTCTCATAAAAGGCGATTCAGGAGATTATGGTTTAATCGAATTACCTAAATTTTATGTCAGCTTTGATGATTACAATGATCGTAACGCAGCAACTGATGTAAAAAAAGAGCTGGAGCAACTCAAATCAAAAAATATAAAAGGCATTATACTTGATCTTAGAAATAATGGTGGAGGATCATTAAAAACTGTTGTTGATATGACCGGTTATTTTATCAAAGAAGGTCCAGTGGTTCAAGTAAAAAGTACAGGTGGACGTAAAGAGGTTTTAAAAGATATAGATCCTTCAGTGGTTTGGGATGGACCAGTTGTTGTTTTAGTAAATGAGTTTTCTGCTTCCGCCTCAGAAATTATTGCAGCTGCTCTTCAAGATTATAAACGTGCAATTGTCCTTGGAAGTAAACAAACTTTTGGAAAAGGCACAGTTCAAAATATTGTTGATTTAAACCGTATGATTTCGGGGAGTACTTATGGAGATTTAGGAGCATTGAAAGTTACAACAGATAAGTTTTATCGGATTAATGGACAATCTACCCAGTTAGAAGGTGTTAAAAGTGATGTTGTCTTCCCAGATCGATATGCTTATGTTGAAATGGGCGAGAAGAATCAAGAGAATCCGTTGGCTTGGGATAAAATTACACCTGCTTTTTACAAGCCTTCTTCTATTGATAATTATAATTATGCCCTAGAACAAAGCAATCAAAGACTTAAGAACAATCCTATTTTAGAATTGATTGATGAACAAGCACTTTGGGTAAAACAGCAACAAAATGATTTCAATTATTTCTTAGATTATGATTCTTTCAAATCAGAGCGTGATAGTAAAAAAGAATATGCGAAACGTTTCAAAAAACTATCAGAGTATGAATCATCATATGAATTTCAATGGCTTCCAGAAGCTGGAGCTAAAGATATGCCAAACGCTATAACTTCAGAAAAGCGTAAACGGGGACAAGAGTCTATCAAAAAGGATATTTATATCTCTGAAGCCGTCAAAATCCTTAAAGATCTTTCCTCACCAATCCAAAGAAAACAACCCATCGTCCAAAACAAAAAACAATAAATTTAATTGGATATTAAACGTGCTTTAAAAAGATTAAGTAAGGACGTTTGGGCCCTAGGAAGTGCCACTTTCATTTTGATAATTTGTTTAACAGCAATTTTTGCCTATATCCTCTCTCCTGATAAAACTCAGTTTGCTAATCAAATGCATCTTTCCATACATTCAAAACCCCCAGGGTTTTCTTGTATGGTCTTAATTATTCCTGGAAGAGATTTAGCAGAGAAAAAAAGTTTTTTTTTAGGGGATATAAACACGACTGAGGAAATCCCAATTAAGGAACTCTATTGGTATAATAACGGCCTAGCATATAAACGTTTTGGAAATGCAACTGACTACTTTGAAGAAAAGAATTTTAGTCAATTTCCTCTTGGTACAAATAGAAAAGTCGTTGAAGCAAATTACATAAAAGAAAAGCATTTTATTTTAGGTACAGATAATTATGGTAGAGATCTATTAAGCCGTTTGGTTGTAGGATCAAGAATTTCTATTTCAATTGGATTTGTAGCAGTAATTATTTCATTATTAATAGGGATTTCTTTAGGATCTTTAGCGGGTTTTTATGGAGGATGGATAGATAAGCTAATTATGTGGTTAATTAACGTGATCTGGTCAATCCCCACTCTCTTGATGGTTATAGCAATTACTTTGGCTTTAGGGCGTGGTTTTTGGCAAGTTTTTATTGCTGTTGGCCTTACTATGTGGGTTGATGTTGCTAGACTTGTTCGTGGTTTAGTCAAATCTACTAAAGAAGAATTATATGTTCAAGCAGGAATAACACTTGGGTTTTCCAAGGCAAGACTTCTAATAAACCATATACTTCCTTTATTATTAGCCCCACTGATAGTAATCTCTACTGCTAACTTTGCAAGTGCTATTTTGATGGAAAGTGGATTAAGTTTTTTGGGTATTGGTGCGCAACCACCAATCCCTAGTTGGGGTAGCATGGTTAAGGATCACTTTAGATATCTACTCCTTGGCAAACCCTATTTAGCAATTTTACCTGGACTAGCAATAATGAGTTTAGTTTTAGCTTTTATGATGCTTGGTAATAGTTTAAGAGATGCTCTAGACGTAAGACATTAATTCAATCGATTTGCATCAAGATTTAAGTAAATAAAAAACATTAAACTAAATGCAATTAGATTGGTCCCGCCATAACTTATAAATGGTAGTGGTATACCAACAGTTGGGACCAGACCTAAAGTCATGCCTATATTGATAAAAAAATGAACAAATAACATGCTAGCTAAAGAGTAAGAAAAGATTCTCGGGAATGGTTGAATATGTTTTTCTGCTCTATGAAGAATTCGTAGAATTAGAATAGTAAATAGAATTATTAAACCACTACTTCCTATAAATCCCCATTCTTCACCTACTGTGCTAAAGATGTAATCAGTATGCTGCGCTGGTACAAAACCTCCTTTTGTCTGAGTTCCATTTAAAAAACCTTTTCCAGAAAAACCGCCCGAACCGATTGCAATCTTAGATTGATTTATATTATAACCAATTCCCTTTGTGTCTTTTTCTAGACCAAGGATAATATTAAAGCGATCTCTATGCCTCTGCTCAAAAACAGAATTAAATATAAAATCTACTGAAAAACTAAAAACAATAAAAAACCCTAATATTATAATAAAGGGAGCTATTTTGGCTTTAGGATAGTAGCGAAGAATTAGTCTATAAATCAAAACCAAAATAATAAAAAAAGCAAAGCTCAAGATAAATGGATCAAAAACTAAAGTCAGAATAAAAATTAAAATAAGACCTATCCCAAAATAAAGAGTTTTCATACTCATACCCTCACGAAGTAAAACAAAAAATAAACCTAAATAAACAAGAGCTGATCCTGCATCTGGTTGAACTAAAATAAGAAAGAAAGGAAGACCAATGATAAAAAATATTTTAAATAAAAAAGCTCTTTTATTTATATCCATTTGTATTGAGCTTAGGCTACTAGCTAATAAAAGTGAAGTAGTAATCTTTGCTAACTCTGAAGGTTGAAGACTAAAACCACCAATCAAATACCAAGAAGTAGCACCTGAAATCTTTTGCCCAAAAACAAACAGACCTAGCAAGCTCAATATTGAAAGAATGTAAAAAACTAGAGATAAATGTTCAAAAAAATTAGAATTGATGTATAAGGTTATTGGCAGAAAAAAAAGTGAAATTATAAAAATCCAAAATTGTTTACCAGCTGGGGAATCTAATTCAAATAATGAAACTGTAGCTTCAGATAAAGTTGTTGAATAGATATTTGTAATTCCGAATATTATTAATAATAAATAGATTAATAGACTAAACCAGTCCAGACGAAATAGAACATTGTTAGTCATTAATCGTAAAAGGTTTACCTAGGAGAGGTTTTTCATATTCAGCCATTAGGCTTCCATTGAGCATTTTATTTTCTAACCAATTACGCTTTACTTCTCCTTTAAGATATTTTTCAATCATTAAACTTGCAATTGGAGCTGCCCATCTTCCTCCCCAATAACCATTTTCAATAAATACAGCAATAGCTATTTTAGGATTATCTTTGGGTGCGAAAGCAATAAATATTGAATGATCTGTAAGTTGCGTTTTTTCATTGTTTAATCGGATAAAATTTTCGACTGTACCAGTTTTTCCACAAACTTCAATTCCTTTGATTTTAGCTATTCGAGCAGTCCCTCTTTCTACCACCTGATGCATACCTTCAATTACTGTTTCAAAATGTTTAGCTTCAATAAGAGTTTGATTTTTTGGGTATAAAGAATCATTAATTTTTTTTGAATTTACTTTTTTGAAATGAGGTTTTTTAAAATATCCTCGATTAGCAATAGTAGCAGTAAAATTAGCCATTTGTATAGGAGTAGTTAGGATTTCCCCTTGGCCAATTGCGTTGGAAACTAAAGTAGTAGCCCCCCAACTTTCATTAGGATACCAGTTATCATAATAATTACTACCAGGAATAAATCCTCTTTTCCCAATTGGCAAGTCGTAGCCTAAAAAATTTCCCAATCCAAATTTTTCTAGATGTTTTCTCCATAGATCTACACCGTTAGCAGGAGTTGATTGACTATTTATTAAACGAACAAAAGTTTTAGCAAAATAACTATTACATGAGCTATAAATCCCTTTGATTAAATTACTTTTTGTTCCAATAGGGTTATGACATCCCATAAATGCCCCTTGTCCATAATAATGTCCTTTATTACATGTAAAAACTGTCTCTGGTGTGATGACTTTTTCTTGAAGTCCAATAAGAGCATTTAGTGTTTTAAAAGGAGAGCCCGGGGAATATTCAGCCTGTAGGCTTCTGTCAAAGAGTGGTTTAGCTATTGTGTCTTTCACTAATTCATTGAAATACTTTGAACGATCTCTACCTACAAGCATATTTGGATCATAGCTAGGAGCAGTTACTAAGGCTAAAACTTCTCCACTTTTTGGTTCTATAGCTACTATACCTCCTCTTTTATTAATCATAAGAGATTCTCCGTATTCTTGTAGAATAGCATCTATTGTTAAAGTAATATTTTGAGGAGCCAGTGGATCTAAATCAAATTTTCCTTCCTCATAGGGTCCAATAATTCTATTAAATCGATCTTTTTGCAAGAACTGAAGACCTTTTGTCCCACGTAACTCTTTTTCATAGTTTTTTTCAATCCCTTGTCTACCGATCATCTCTCCAAGATCATAATTCTTCATTAATTCATTTATTAGTGAATATGAAAAAACTGGTTTAGTCACTTTCTTTTTTAAAGAAGCTTTTTCTTTTTTGGAAGAATAACTGTTATCACTAACTGCTTTTTTAATTTCCATCAATTTAATCTCATCGATTTCTGTAAGTTTCGAAGGTGAGATTTTTATTTCATTTTGATTTGTTTCACTTGTATAGCCTAAAATATTCGACCCTATCGGGAGTATATAGTCTCGAGTAGACTTTTTTTGAAAGTAGAAACCTGGAAATTTCCACATTTTCTCTTGAAGTTTAGATGTTTCTGCCATAGATAATTGTCTTACAATAACCGAAGCGAGTTTTTTAGAATAACTATTGGCACTACTTATTTTCTGGTGGAGTTCTTCTTTGGAAATATTTAAACTTGAAATTAATTCAAGAGTATCAAAGACACCTAAATTTTCCGGAACAATCATGAGATCATAAACAGGTTTATTAGCAACCCAGAGAACTCCATTTCTGTCGTAGATCAAACCTCTACTTGGGTATACAGGTCGTTTTTCTATTGCGTTAGTTAATGAACGTTTGGAATAGTCTGAATTAAATAATTGAAGGGCCATTAGTTGGAAGATGAAAATTAACGAACTTCCAATGGTAAATGTCAACAAGACAATTTTACGAATCATTTAATTTCTTATAAAATGTGGATACCAATGCAATTAAAATTAGTGAAAAAACTGAAGTAAGTATTACATTCTTTAAAATAAGATAGGATGCACTCCAATTAAAATAAATGATAATAAAATAAAGAAGATGATGGATCCCAATTAAAAGACCTAAAAAAAGAAATTTATTTATTGTTCTTGAATCATTTTGGAATGTAGAAGGAATTTCAGAGGTTACACCAAATGAATATTTTATAAGTGAAGGTCTTAAAAAACTGATTGTTAATGAAGCAATTGTATGTGCACCTCCAGATTGAGATAAAAAATCAATACAAAAACCAAGCATAAAACTAATAAGAATAAAAATTGTTTGATCACTATCAAAACGATAAATAACAAGGAAAAGCAAGTATATCATTGGATTGATAAAACCAAAAATATTCATATTATTAAAAAGCGTTACCTGAATTAAAACAAGAGTTGCAAATGAAAGTATTAAAGCGATTAAATCTTTATTCATAAGGGGAATTATTTTAACTTTTTGATATCTTCAATATCTTTATTCTCAATTAGATAAACATAATAGACTTGAGAAGGATCTTCAAAAAGCATTACATCTATCTTATAGTATCCGCTTTTATTGTCTGACTCGAATGATGAAATCTTTCCCAAAGGAATACCTAATGGAAAATAAGAAGACATTCCTCCGGTTACTATTGTATCTCCTTCTACGATTAAACTGTTTACCACTACGTCATCTACCTGAAATTCGTTTGGATTTATTCCTTTCCAAGATAAAGTTCCAAATGCAGAGCTATTTTTAAGCCTAATATTTATTTTTAATTCTTGGTTTAAAATTGAAATTACGCTTGAGTAATACTTAGAAACAGATTTTACAACACCTATAACCCCTTGATCTGAAATAACAGCCATTTCTTTTGATATTCCATCTGCATAGCCTTTATCTATTATTATATAGTTACGTTGATTTAAAAAGCTGTTTTTGATAACATTAGCAGCTTTCACTTTAAACGGAAACCTCCTTTTTATTTTTAAATCATTTGGATACAATGGAATTCTGTTCGATTTAAGTTGAAGATCTTTTAATATTTCATTTTCCTTTAGGAGCTTTTGGTTTATTTTTTTAAGGTTAAAATAGTTTTCTATTTTGTTACTAACATTGTAAATACTTTGTGAAAAATATAAGCTATATTTTTCTAGTTGGCTTTTATGAAAATTGCTATTACCATTTAAAAATAGGATAGAAATACCCAAAAGAAAAAAATATAAGACAGGGTTTCTATATCGTACGAGCGCGTTCAAAATTCGCTGCATACCAAATTATTTTATTAGGACTGTCTTAAATCGTTCTGTGTTTTTTAAAGCTATACCAGTACCTCGAACAACAGCTTGTAAAGGATCTTCTGCCACATAAATAGGTAGATCAGTTTTCTGAGAAAGGCGTTTATCCAAACCACGTAAAAGTGCACCTCCACCTGCTAGGTATATCCCAGTGTTGTATATATCAGCAGATAGTTCCGGAGGTGTTTGAGAAAGTGCTTCCATAATAGCATCTTCAATCCGTATTACTGATTTATCCAAAGCTTTAGCTACTTCAGCATGATTAATCAATACCTGCTTGGGTTTACCGGACATTAAATCTCTTCCTTGAACTGACATGTCTTCTGGAGGATTTTCAAGATCTTCAACAACACTTCCAACAAGAATTTTTATTTTTTCTGCAGTACGGTCTCCAATGTAGAGATTATGTTTACCTCGCATATAATTAATAATATCACTAGTAAATACATCTCCAGCAATTTTGATCGATTTATCACAGACAATGCCTGAAAGTGCGATTACAGCAATCTCTGTAGTTCCTCCCCCAATATCTACAATCATGTTTCCTTTTGGCTGCATGATATCAATTCCTATACCAATTGCTGCCGCCATAGGCTCATGAATAAGATAAACTTCTTTTCCATTCACACGCTCTGCAGATTCTTTTACCGCACGCATTTCTACCTCTGTAATTCCTGAGGGTATGCAGATTACCATCCGTAGAGAGGGTGAAAAAAAACGTCTATGTAAGGCAGGAATGCTCTTAATCAAACGATTAATCATTTGTTCAGAGGCATTAAAATCAGCAATAACACCATCTTTCAAAGGGCGAACTGTACGAATATTTTCATGTGTTTTTCCTTGCATCATATTAGCCTCCTGTCCAATAGCAATAACTTTATTTGTAGTTCGATCAATAGCAACTATTGATGGGCTATTTACAACAACTTTATCGTTATGAATAATAAGGGTATTTGCTGTACCTAAATCTATTGCTATTTCTTCTGTAAAAAGTCCCATTTTTAAATCCTAAATATTGGTAAAATTAAGAATTAATGTTTAAAGTGCCTTGTTCCTGTGAAAACCATACGCATTCCATTATTATCACAATAGGATATTGAAAGATTATCATTGATAGA
>MDTB01029683.1_pt1 | contig 14251 bp, 11 predicted proteins | sample 811161 | NCBI WGS metagenome assembly MDTB01 (sample SAMN05326650, study PRJNA326480) | marine metagenome | isolation source: seawater | place: Mediterranean Sea | collected 2009
CCCCCAGCCACTATTTCTTCGAGCATTCCGCCACCTCCACCTTTGGTCAAAGTGCCGCCGCCCTTGCCGGAATTTTTTAAGGCCTGAATGGTTTCATCGTGTCTTCTTTCATTGCGCGCGATTTGTTCCCTAGCATTCTCTTCTCTTGTTGCCTCACTGGTTTCATCAGTAAGGAAATCAACGAGTGATGACATTTTTTGATTAATACCTTTTAACTCCTCGAGCTGCAGGTCTTTAATCTTTACCTCTTCATTTTTCCCAAATACGCCTTTTATCTTCTTTACACCGTCACCAAGTGCTTTAAATGGTGACTGAATCATACTACCAATCTTTTTGAAAGGTGTAGCTAATGCGGTGCCGAAATTTTTAAATGGTTGTAATAACGAATCTTTGAGTTTACCAAAGCTTTCGCCAAGTCCTTTTAATGGATTTAGCTTACCTAATAATCCCTGTTCAGATCCATCTATCGTCTTAGACAAGTCTTGAATCGCTTTTGTATTCTTTTCCGTTAGCTCTGCTAGGGAAGGTCCACCGTCGCGTTTAGATATCTTTTGTGATAACTTTTCTATAGGGGATTGTTCGGTATTGTTATTATCATCATCCATTGGCTTGTTTGATTCGGTCGTTTTCTTCTTTGATGTGGTTAATTAATAGTGCTACGTATACCTGCCTTTCCCACGGCATCATGTTATCCAGCTCTGATAAGCTGTATTTGTGATGTTGCATGAGAGCAAAGTTCGTTTGGAAATGATTTGAAAGTGAATCATGAGAAAGGCTTATATGAAAAAAGATTCTAATCCCTGTAGTGTATATGTAGATTTTTTCTTCTTATCACATGGACACGTACTTGAAATGGTGTGTTTTAATACGGGTTGGTTCTCAATAAATTTTTGTACCTTTTGGAGATCATCGTGTTGAAGATTCCCAACAAAGTCAAATATTTCTTCTTGAGAAAAGTTTTCAGGAGTATAGACATTTTCATTATCGTATATACTCTCAATAACTGCTGCTACAGAAGATATTAAATCTTCTTCGTCGATGTCATCTAGATCTTTAACCCTGATTGGTTTTAATGTAATTCCTACACCGTTACCAAGATCAATCTTATTGTCTATTGATTCTGGAAAGAATATCTCGACCTCGTCAATATTTACGTGAAAGTCTATTTGTTCTTCGCAATGTTGGCATTGTCCCTTGAAGTCTATACTCTCACCTACACTCTTGGCGCGGATTTTTAGGAATATATATTCAATATCATATACGGTTAGTTCATCACATTTAATATTATTAAATGCGCACGCCTCAATAATTTGCTTTGTGGCGGATAGGATCTCGGATTCTTCTTCAGACTCCTGAGCTATGAGTAGAATCTTTTCTTCCTTTACCAGGAAAGGCCGATATTTAATCAGCTTCTTAGTAGAAGGAATGGCCAATTCATACGTTGGTGTTTCTAATGTTGGTAGTGGCATTATGTTGTTCGTTGATTATTATAGTTCAATTAAAAGAATTTTCCGATGCTAAAAGGATTGTTAGCGGACTTAGCTGATCCTGAGAAAGGCCCGCCAGTACTAGCACCAAGTGTACCTCCCATAATAGTTGGTAGTGCTGATTGTGGCGCAGCGGCCGTGAAATTCGATCTATTACCGGAATATGTAATCGGATTAAAGTCAAAGAAGGCCATTGTGACTCTAAGCTTACCAACACTTTCATCGTCATTACTTAGTTCGATCGGCTGGACATTTACTGGATAAGCTTCCATTAGCTTTGTTCCATATATCTCATTATCGTTAGTATCTAACTGAAAAACCTCGACATCCTTCATATACATATCAGTATAGTTCATAAGATAATCATCAGTGCTAATCATAGATCTTTGCCAAGCCTGAAAAAATTCTAGAGCATCGTAGTTATTTGTTAGGTAAAATTCAAATTCTATTTCATCTACAGTATAACCGTTCGGTAATTTTTGGGGTTGCCTATATGTAACATGTTCCACCGTAGACATATTTTTTCCTGGTAGACTTACACTGTTACAAAGAATATTTAAAGTTTCTGCAGCAACGTTCTGACTAGCATATCCAGCAATAACTGATGCTGGAAGGTTTGGTATAACGATCTTAAACCTATTTGGTCTAGCTAAACCAGCTCTGTTTCTTTGTATCTCAGTTAAGATCTTATCTGTAGAATGATCTGTGGTTGGTCCGCCCGGTCTTAGACCTGCCGCTGCTTCAACGTGTTTTAAATCATTGGGGGTTTTTGGCGCACCAATCCCTCTTGAACCTTGGTTTGCTGCAGTTCTATTTCCAATACTCTCGAGTCTACGCGAGCCTTTCGGGAATGGTATATTTGTTCGTCCTGATGTGCCTCTCCCAAAAAGACCTCCGCCTCCAAAAAGACCTCCGCCTCCAAATCCTGGTAATCTAAATTTAAGTGCCATTAGAATTGTTTCTTAGATAGGTTATGTACTGCACTCTTACTCTTCTTAACAAATGATTCGGTTGGCATGAATAATGCTACCTCCCATTCAGTTGGCTTAATTTCAGATATGCGTGACGTGATATGTTCTGTAAGATAATGCTTAAAGCAAGGCTGGAAACGACTTAGCTTTGAAGCACCTTTTAATAAATTATATTTTAATCTTAACCTTGTACGATCTGAATACTTTTTTGATGTAGCATAATCTATTAATTGATCAAAAAGTTTTGCACGATTGATAGGATCCAAGTAGTGTAGGTTAAGACCATAAAAGCCACCTGGTGCACCTTCTACTAAAAAGATTAATGGGAATCTATCGTAATAAGGTAATGTGTCCTTATTCTTAGGATCGTAGAAGTACATAAACATACGACCAGGTAATGGCTTATTGGTCTCTACTGTGTTCTCATCCTTTAGTAAGGCATTACGATTTACACGAAGACTCTTTAGTTTTGTTCTAAACCAATTTAATGATTCTTTCGAGCGCGGTTGTATACCAGCCTTAAATGCTGCGGTCTCTGCTCTGTCGAAATATGATACTGCCATACTTCTATTTATACAAAAAGTAGTAGTTAACTAATATAGACTTTCACACCTGTCATCGCGCCTGATGCATTAAACCGGAGTCTGCATCTACCAATATCAATTGGGACAATAGTGTTAGCAGTGATCGCTATATCGTCTGTGCTAACTCCGTTTCGTACCATATAATTACTGAGCGTAACATAGTTTACATCGTCGATAGATGCTTGAATCTTAATAGTTTTGCTACTAAATGTACCAGAGAATTGTATAGAGCCCTTTCCGCCAGCCCATCCAATATTACTTGAATCGCCTGATGAGGTAAGTGTTATTACTTCTTTTTTATTCATAGATGTATTTATGCGTTTAAACTACTTGGTAAGTAGCTTAATACCTAATTGTTTTAATGTGTCTTCAGTCCATATTTGGAACTTCCAACCGTTTGCTTTGGCATGACTAGCAGCAGCTTCCCATTTGGATTTATTTTTTATATAAGTCATGACCTCTTTAATATATTTTTTGGTCTTACGTTTCTTAACCTTAGGCTCAAGTGTCTGGTTCTTTGGCTTAATCTCTATTAGAAAAGTTTCACCATTGCCCCATTTCACCTTGACATCCATATAGTACATGTGTTTTTTTCCATCGGTACCACATATATAAGGTATGGTGGTCTCTTCGCTTTGCCACTTATTAACCTGTGGGTTATCATCTAACCACCTGAATACTTGTCTCTCCCATAAGGATCGAAAGAATACCTTAGTTGGATCACCATCATACTTCGATGGATTCTTTACTGTATATCGTCCAGAATATGCCATAAATACATTATAAATAATAAAGATAAAGAACTATTTATAACAACTCGATATGGCCATATTTTTCAATCCTTTTAACTTTAACATCTTTGGCGGAAAAAAAAATCCTGTACAAGAGGTTCCAAAGCCATCGTTAAGGGAAACTGCTAGGGCAAAGCCGGTACTCCAATACCCTCTTAACATCGAGGCGTTCCAAAAGAGGCCAATCATTAACTTTGCGGCATACGCTAAAGATGGTAAGACAACATCCATACATAATATATTTTTTCCATGTCCCGGTAATATACAGATTAATGATTCTGCTGAATATAATTCTATCACATTAGATTTTTATGCAGGTGGTTTACAAGATGCATCTTCATCGCTAAGAGAATCTAGTGGACTCGGTGGCGGAATATTAGCTGCAGGTAAGACAGCAGGAAAAATACTTGGCAGTGCAACCTCATTAAAAGGTACTGAAGCAGCCGCGATCGCAAGAGAGTTTGTACCATTCGGTGACGAGGTAAAAGGAGCAACTAAGTTAGCAGCACGTCAGGTAATTAACCCGAATACTAATACTACATTCGAAAGAAACGCTGTTAGGTCATTCGAGTTTAACTTTAAGATGATTGCTAAGACCAAACAAGAGACTGAAGAGATCAATCGAATACATAAGAAATTTAGAAAATTTATTTACGCTGATACATTAAATGATGCTACAAACGTGGTATTAAATTATCCTCCGGTCTGGACAATAAAATTTTTAACTAACGAAGGAATAGAAAATCCTTACATACCAAAAATTTATTCTTGTTATCTTACATCTTTTAATACTACCTTTAATGGAGAAAACAATATGTATTTCAGAGACAATGCTCCGTTTGAAGTAGATGTATCAATGACTTATCAAGAGACACGTAACCTTACTCGAGAAGATATACTATCTCTTGAGGATGATGCTGACACCTATAGAGGCATGGATGCGAACGGTATACCAACACTTACAACACCTAGAACAAAATAATGAGCTTTTTTTCACAGTTCCCTAAGATAAATTACGATAGATTCGAAGACGGTAACCCAACTAATATAGTAGATATCTTCCGTCACGTCGACCTTCCGGGTGCTTATGCTGATGATGTGAATGCTTACACATATTACGAGATGAAAGATGGTGATAGACCAGACGTTATCTCGCAAAAATTATATGGTACACCAGGATTTTATTGGACACTCTTTATTGTAAATGATTTTTTACAGGCTGGATTCGATAATTTTTATAAAGATTTTGTTAACATGGATAGGGGTATAGACAGTGAGTATGGACCATACGGTATATTAACATTTATTCCAACATACCTAAGACAAACAATAAACAGCTCAACCGTACCACCTACCATTATTCCTGCCACCCTAAGTAATAATTTTGCAGGATTAGATCTATCATATACTAATTTACGTATAAAGAAAAAACTTACCGATGGAACATCGATTAATAACTGGCCTTCAGCTAAGATTAAACTATGGGATGGAGACATGTATCAGATGGTAGTATACGACTTTACTGATAGATTAAATTTCTTTTCTGAAGCAGAAGGGGTAACAAATGAATATGTATTAGACTTTGACGGAACAGATACGGTATCAAACATAGCATTCCTAAAACAATTTAACGAACATAGAGATTCTTTAAATCTATCTCTTATTACAGATACAACAGTTGATTATAACCAAGGCCTTGCCGACCTACAGGGAATTACATGGCCGTCAGAACACGTATACTCTGAGATGATCGAAGCTCCTGCAAGATATTATGCTGGAGTAACAATACCAGGTAAGTATCAGCTCAACGATACACTCTCTGGTTACCAGGCTTTGCGCGAGATAACAGATCCAAATAGTATCACCGCAGGAAATTTTGACACTTATCGTAAGATCGAATATGATAAGAATGAGGCAAGGCGCGAGCTCAAGGTTATAAGACCTGAGTATATCAGAGACTTTGCTAAAAAGTATTCGGAATTAATTAATCTAACATAATGGCTATATCAGGTAAAAATATTGTAGGTGAAGAAGCTGCTTTACCTTCCAGTTATCGTGTATCATCTATCATGATGACATCACACGATGGATCTAAAAGCCTTGACATACAAAACATTGTGGTAGAGATGAATCTACAAGAAAGTTTATACTCCAATACACTTTACTTCGATTTCTCAATAAAAGAATCTTCTGCACTCTTTGAAACTTTTCCCATTATAGGTCAAGAGACAATTCGACTGGATCTTGATTACTATGAGTTCGAAGGAGAGCGTAAGGACTTATCATTAAACTTTATAGTATTAGATATACCTACATACGGTAAGACCCAGGCGCAACACTCACAGGTTTATAAGATACAGTGTATATCACCAGAAATATATAATTCATCATTTAAAAAAATTTCTAGGGCCTTTACATCTTTGACATCTTCAGAGATAGAAAAAATTTATTCCCAAGATCTTGACATACAACTAGAAACTAGTGGTTCGTGTGTGTCAAAGAGTAAGGGCGTTATACCATGGCAATACCCCATACGTGCAGCGGAATGGCTAAGAACACAGTCTTTCGATGATAAGTTTTCGCCATTCTTCTTATATCAGACAATCAGTGGATCACATTATCTCTCCTCATTAACATCACTATTCAATAAAGAAGTATATGAGGAGTTCTTTGATTCATCAGACTATAATAAAGCACCATTGAGTAAGGAAGATTACACGCAACGTAAGCAAAGAATGATGGAGATATCATCAGATATGAAGATGCAGAAGGTGAATCAGTCCATGGAAGGGGTATTCGCATCACGTAATGGTTACCTAGACTGGGCAACAAAGACATATAGTGAAACAGTGTACAACTATGAGAATGACTATAATACAGATACTAATTTTCAGAATAAGAAGATGTTATCAAAAAGTTTTCAGGTCAATGGAAAAGTTTTAAGCGATCACCCTGATTCTCATCGAGAACACGTGTCCATCAACACCATGCCATTTTCCACTACAGCATCGGATAATAGTATAACATCTGAAGCAAACTGCAGTTCTTTACACCAGAAGGCCAAGCATTATTTAAACGCATATAACGGAGCACTAAATACTAACGTGCATGACATTACAGTATCAGGAGACTTTAACATGAATCCCGGTACGGTCATACAATTAAACTTTCAAAGATCTGTTGATCCGTCAGTAGCAGAGAACGATGAACTCTTTGATCGTCACCTTTCAGGAAAATTTTTAGTTATATCAGCAATGCATAAGTTTAAAGATAATGAATACTTTACATCGATCAGAGTAAAAAGAGATGGATTCGAAATAGACGTATGATACCAAACAATTACATAGCAGGAAACTTTTTCTGGTTTACGGGTGTTGTTGAAGACATCAACGATCCAGAGGAGATGGGAAGAGTAAAGGTCCGTTGTTACGGATGGCATAATCATGATAAGGCCTTAGTTGGTACTGATGATCTACCATGGGCACAACCGATTATGCCAGTTACGTCGGCATCAATGAACGGTATAGGACAAAGTGCTACAGGATTATTAGAAGGATCCTGGGTCGTTGGCTTCTTCCGTGATGGACAAAACGGTCAGGATCCGGTAATAATGGGATCTATTCCAGCTAAGTCCACACGCCCAGATGCATTCGATAAGGGCTTTACCGATCCAAATCAGAGATATCCTGATGAAAATTCACTACATATACCAGATACACCAGTGTCTGCCAGGGCTTCAAATGAGTCAAACAACTATAAATTGGGCTTCTCCTACACTAAAAAGTCTGAACTAAGAAGCATATATAAGGAGATACCAACAGCAAATAATGCTGAATCTGCATGGAGCTTTACCCCGATTGACGAGGTAATGGTTCCGGTATATCCAAAGAATCATGTAATAAATTTCGAGCGCGCCGATGATACAGATGAGGCAGCACACACATTAGAGTTTGATGTAACACCGGGATTCGAAAGAATTTCTACCATACACCGTACAGGAACTTTCAATGAGATTGGTCCAAAGGGTGATAAGACCGAAACAATCGTAGGAAATAATTTTCAGGTAGTTGTAAAAGATAATGATGTATATGTAAAAGGTAATTGTAATTTAACAGTCGATCAGAACTGTACTACATATATTAAGGGAGACTGGAACATCGAGGTAGACGGTAATAAGATAGAAAATATACATGGTACGCTTACACAAACCGTTGACAAAGCCGTTACAGAACATTATAAGACTACACAAAAGATCAACGTTGACAGTACATTAGATGAAACGGTCGGATCCAACGTAACAGAAACATATCAAGCTAACCTAACCGAAACAGTTTCAGGCAACCAAAGAACAAAGGTTTCTGGTAATATTGATATTGATGCGTCAAGAATCGATCTAAATTAATATAAATAGATTATATGGCAACTGCATTATCAGACTATAATTTAACCAGATCCAGGAGATTAGCACAAAGAGATCTTTATTCTGATCTAAATGCATCTCTTACGATACATCCAGTTGTAAAAGATTTAATGCCATTAAAGGATATCGATGCGGTAAAAAATTCCGTGAAGAATTTATTAATGACTAACCAGTTCGATAAGCCCTTTCATCCAGAGATAGGATCAAACGTAACACAGTATCTATTCGAACCAATTGACCAGATCACCGCAGTTTCTATATCAGCAGAGATTAAAAGAGTGTTAGAAATTTTCGAAAAGAGAGTAAATTTAACACGAATTCAGGTAATACCAAACATTGATGCTAATCGATATGAGGTAACAATTGGTTTTAATGTAAATTATTTTGAGACCGAAACGGAGATAAACTTTTATTTAGAGAGATTAAGATAATATGGCACAATTTAAAACAACAGAACTAGACTTTGACCAGATCAAAGAAAATTTAAAAACTTATTTCAAGCGTACCGATTCCGCATATAAAGACTGGGACTTTGAAGGTTCTTCCCTCGATAACTTATTAGATGTTTTAGCATACAATACACACTACAATGCTGTGAATGCTCACATGGCTATGAACGAATCATTCCTTGATTCAGCACAGCTAAGATCGAACGTTGTATCACGTGCTAAACTATTAGGATATACCCCAAAGAGTCGTACAGCATCAGCCGCAACATTGGAGCTTATCCTACCAAGAAAGTCTGGAAGTGTCCAAGATCAATACACATTAAATGAGGGAACACAGTTCTCAGCTACATTAGATGGTACTGAATATCTATTCCAAACCGTAGAGGATGTTACAGCAACATATAACAATGGTCAGAACGGATATTATTTTTCAAGTACTACTGCAGATAACAATCCAATAAAAGTTTTTCAAGGACGTAGAAAAAAATTAACATTCTCCGTTGATTCAGAAGAGTCTCAAAGATTTGTTATACCGGACAGGAACGTAGACACATCTCAGATTAAGATCAATGTCTTTAATACATTTGATTCAACGGTATCAACAGCTTATAATATGTTTACTGAATTTTCAAGTGTAGATTCTAATTCTGCAGTATACTTTTTAACAGAAAATTCTGATGGTCTATTCCAAATTACTTTCGGTGAAGGTACTATCGGTAAGAAGCTTAATCCCTTTAATAAGATCGAAGTTGATTACATTGATACAGATGGTGCAGTAGCAAACGGTATACAGGTATTTAATTTCCTTGGCTCTACAAATGATAACTCCCCGATCACAGGGGCTTCAACAGTAAGAACGGTTATTAAAGCACAGGGTGGTGCAGATAAAGAAACAATCCAGAGTATTAAGTATAATGCTCCTTTAGCATTCATCGCACAAAATAGGGCAGTTACATCAGAAGACTACCGAGGAATTATTACTAAAAAATTCTCTACGGTAAGAGACGTAAGTGTATGGGGCGGAGAAGAAAATAGCACACCAGATTTCGGTAAGGTCTATATCTCGTGTCGACCAACTGATACTAGCCAAACAACCCTTACGGACCCACAGAAGGGAGAGATATTAGACTTCATGGAACAGAAAAAAGTTTTATCCATTAAGCCTAAATTAGTTGATCCTGTCTATACATATCTTTACTTTACAGTATTCTTTAAGTATAATACAACGCTTACATCGCTTACACAAAATGGTTTAGGATCTAAGGTAAGAGATACTATTAATACATTCCGTCAAAATAGTTTAGAAAATTTTGACGGAATCTTTAGATTCACACAGTTTACTAAGATTATAGATGACACTGATATGGCTATATTGAATAACACAATTCGTACATACGCATATAAGAACCTATTGATCAGAGTAGTTAACGGACAATATTCAAATGATTCTATCGATTTTGGATTTGCTATTGCAGGAACAACAGATCAGAACGATCCAATGATCGAATCTTCTGGATGGCAATGGAACGGGGAAACAGTGTATCTTGGTGATGAAACAGTCGTGAGTGAACCGGATCAAAGAAATGTTTTTCTATACACTCTGAACGTAGATGGATCCAAGAGAAAGGTAATGACAAACGTTGGAAAATTATATCCTGCGACCGGAAAACTTTCTTTAAATAATTTACCAGCAACTGATAATACTAAGATACAGATTAGTACTAAGCCAGCATCAGATGACGTACTTGCTAAACATAATGAGATACTTACGATCGATATGTCTCGTTTAAGTATATCGCCGGACATTGACCCAGTCAGCTCAGGTACATCTAGCTTACTTTCAACATATACTACATTCCCTAGAGAATCAACTAGCTTCGGATCATCAGGAAAAACATTGACCGGTACCGAAGCATTAGGGACGGGAATAACAGATAGCGCTGGTATTCCTGCATCTGGTATTGGTACCTCCCGGATTAGCACTGCTTCGGTTGGTAGTACCCAAACTTCTGGATCAACCGGTACGAATACTGATTCATCTGGAGGCAATAGTAGCGGTGGTACTTCATCATCTCAAACATATTAATTAATATAAATGTCACACGTTCAAAAAAAGACCGGCGATTTGCAATTACATAATAGGGAAACTGAATCAGTTAATTCGCTTATACCTGTACAAATAAGAGAATCAGCATCTAGGCTGATCGGTCTTCTAGAAGATTATTACAAGTATTTAAACACGAAGGGACAACCTACTGACATAATTAATCGGCTGTCGGCAGAACACGACCTAGATTTTACCGATGACTCTTATTTAAATGAGATTAAAAAGGAGATTGCTAAGAACGTACCGAAGTCAAACTCACTTACAGATAGGGAGCTTTTCCGCAGAATCTCAGAATATTATAATACAAGAGGAAGTCAGGAGAGTGCATTCTCATTCTTTCGGTTATTCTATTCAGAGAACGTGGGGATATTTTATCCGTCCGAAAGACTTTATAAACCATCTACTGGAACTATTAATGAGTTTGGTTACATCGAAGACGACGGGCAACGATACAAATATGATACGATTGCCGGTACATTCGTTGATAATAACGAACAAGAAAGAATAAAAACCGTTGTTAATGTTAAGCTTCCAGACGTAGAGACTCGATATGGATTTTATTATTCGGGTGGTGAGTTCGAACATACATTCTTAAAGACCGCAGCACAACCAACATCCCTTCCCGCAAATAAGGTTGTTCAAACTAACTTTAAAATAAAAAGACGTACGTCTACACCATCCTATATTAATACAGGAGATAACTTTAACATTAAGAAGCTTCAGGATGGAGATAATGCTACTCAGAAGACAGATACAGTTAATCTAGATTGGGAGTTGGTAGATTCTGCTAACGGCGGCGCGACTGCTACATTGGCATTTCCATATCCAGGAACAGAACTTATCCAAAAGAATATTTATAGCAGAGAGAAAAAAGTATTAAATGGGAGCACCGTTCCATATAAGATTACAACCGGTCTAGCAACAGGAAACTTGTATTTTGGTAGAGAACAACGTAAAGACCAATATGATAATACTGCTTTATCATTATATGGTTACTATCCACTTTATACAACCGAAACAGCGGCAAACACCGCAAGTACAACCGCCGGTGGTGGGGGAACATCCCATCAGCACGTCTTCGACGGTACAACATATTATATGCCAGATGGTGTAGATTTTTTCCATGGAACACATACAGCTGCGCCAAGTGTATTAAATAGCACATATATCCCCAATAAACAACACGTCACTGCGATGGCGGATTCAAGACATGCGAGTATACTTCCACTTGAAAAAGCCGGAAGACAATTCGCATATAGAAAAGTGAAGGGTGAGATAAGTGTTATTACAGTATATGCATTAGATGATTCTGAGGTTAACCTATACTATTACGATAGTTCAGGTACAGGCGGAACTAATAATCAAGGTATATTCCCAGCAGATAATACATTCGACCGTACAGGTCAAGGTAGTACCTCTGTACATGTTAAGGATAAGAACGAGAAGGTAACTTTTAAATACCACACTGCCGCCTCTACCCATCCAAATGGGTATGGTTCATATCAGGAGGTTAAGAATATCAAAGAGGGATCGATCGGGACATTCGTAGTAAATAAAGATGGTCTTGCAGATAGCGCCAATAGAACTGAAAACGTATACATAGAATCAACAGGTGATGTAGTAGTATCAATATATACTACGAGAGAGATACCTGCGGCTAATTCGCCAACCGAACTGAATTATGGCGCTAACACCCTTATCAATAAGGTGGTTTTATCGCCGGCTTCGAATCAAATATTTTATAGATTTGTTAATACAAATATAGGTCAGGCAGCTGGTTTCTATCGACTTACTGGTATGACTGGGGGACTTTCGATATCATCAGTTAATACGGTATCGAGTGGAAGAGTATTCTTCCTAGATATGGCATCTTCATCAACTCACGATATAGCTACAAATCCAGCAGTTCTTAAAAATGGAATGAAGTCTTTGGATGTTGGATCATTTAAAGGATCTGCTACATTCGAAACGGACTCATCGTCTGTTAAAAATATAAAACTTTCACCAGATCCAGCATCTACATCTACGACCGGAGACTATGCAGGTCATGTTAATTTCGATTATCAACCAGAACCTACTACCATAGATGTAGATGCAGGAACGGGAACAAATAGATTAGTTCTTGGTTATGATCTAAAAGATATGCGTGCATCTGCCTATTATAAAGCGATTCATCCGGTACAAGGAATGAATGCATACAGAGGATTAGAGCAATGTAGATTATTGATAAGCAACGATTCATTAGAATATGTAGATACCGATGGTTACAGAGCACAGGGAACACAAAATTATTACGGCGTGCATAGCTTCATGTATGGAGGGAATTATCCGACCGGCAATCCTGGTCAGAATACCGATGCGGGTGCAATTATATTTAATAATCACACTAATGAATTTTTAGAAATGAATAATGCTAGAAATGCAGCAGGCTATGGTGCAGGTAAAAACTTTAATGACAAGACACAATTTACTACTGTAGCTACTATAAGAAGGAATACTAGGATAGGTTGGGACCAAAAGTCTTATGGTCAAGATGCTTCGAACTCCGTACAAACTATTGCACAAGTAGGTCCTACCAATAGTAAGCTTGGTTATAACTTATCCATGAGAACCAGAGACGGCGCAATTGGATTTTTTAATCCATCCACAAATACTGTTGTAACTGGGGTAAGTCAACTTCCATCAACCATTACAAATTCAGGACAACAGTTGACAGGTGATTCTAGATTTAATATATATAACTTTACCTCATCCAACAACTCAACCCAAACAGCTACTTCCCGATCCGCAACACACGATGGAACAGAGCTAACACTTACCATAACAAAGGATATGCCCCCATACCCCGGTAGAAGTAGAGGCTTTTATATGGTAAATCGTTTGATGGGGTTACAGGATGGTATTAAATATAGAATAACATGTAAGGCCATGATAACGCAGAATAATACTGGTGTGAATGCAACTATTGGATTTGATGTTGGTGATGGTTTAGGAACAAGTACCACTGATGTTGTAAACACCACAAACGCGTCAGCTTTTCAAGAACTTACAGTTACTACAGATTATGCTGACGGCCAATACAAGAGTAGGAACTTTATCGATTTCATAATACAAGCTCAAAATATTAACAACGGCGGTGGAACAATCATAGGGAAGATTAAAGACTTAACAATTGAAGAAATTGGTCATTATAAATTTTCCACAACTAATAAGGTTCCTCTCCTTACTGGTACAACGATTACCAGTGAGAATACTTTTAATGGAGGATTCGAAACAGTAGGAACTTCTGGACAGCCATTTGCAGACTGGAGAGAGGATACAAATGCTAACTCCCCGCTCACAACCGTTACAAGAGAGACGGATCCAAATAATGTTAAAACAGGATCAGCATCATGTAAATTACATATACCGGCCGGCATAGAATTCCTCTCGGGTGACACTA
>MDTB01149391.1_pt1 | contig 14251 bp, 11 predicted proteins | sample 811161 | NCBI WGS metagenome assembly MDTB01 (sample SAMN05326650, study PRJNA326480) | marine metagenome | isolation source: seawater | place: Mediterranean Sea | collected 2009
CTCAGTTGTCATCAACGATTCCAACGACGCTTTAGTTTACTTACACGGCAATTTCATTGCTAAAGTATCATCCAGATTTGTACAATTGTTTGACGGTGGATGGCAATCAGTCACCACAAAGTCAAGACTAAATGCAATTTTAGATGACTTTCATTATGGATCTGGTGTGTATCAAAAGAACTGGAATTGGTTCGTTAATTTACAATCAGGAGGGACAATTCCTTTCTACTCAGGTATAGAATTAAATCACTAATTCTATCCTTAAATAACATTCAAGGGGGTGTAATCCATCCCCTCTTTTATTACATTTTCTTATGATTGATTCAATTGATTTCTTAACAGTTGTTTATGAGGATTTCTGCTCTAAGTTTAACTTACCTCATGTAAGTGCAGACGAACAGGATTACAACGAACTATCACAATTTGAGCAGGATTGGTTAAAACAATTCATCTTAATTTGGGATGCTTCACAAGAATCTTGCATCGCATATTATCCCACTAAATAACATCAATCCATTACAATCTCTGGAGTTCTTAACAATGACATTTGAAGATTACCTCAAGGAAGAGTTAAAGTATTACAGAGAGAATCCAAGTGAGGACGACCCACTGGAGGCACATTCAAACGCGGTTGAATCCTTAGACTATGATTACACGGCACACGAGTAAAAAGAGCAAAGCGCGACCAGTTAAAAAACTGTCCTCGCCTCTGTTGTAATCCGTTACATTCGCTCTATTCGTCCCTAATCCCATGTATAATTAAGGAGTAAACCAAATTAATTCATTTAATGAACGAATTTACTTACAGATTAACATCTGAAGAGGATCAAGTCTTACTCGACATGATTAGTTTCTTTGAAGATTGTGGTCTTCCCGATAACATCAACTCTGATGATTACGAGTCCTTCACTAACAAGTTTTTTGCCAATGTCTGATCTAAACAATGAATCAATCCTTGAAAATCTTTATGACGAAGTTTATGAAGATTTCAGACTAAGTAACAAACTAACAGTTGAAATGCTCGACGAGTTGTTATCATTTAGTAAGGGAACTAGAGACAATCTAGAACAACTTACTTGGTCAAGATTTGAGGCAATGTGTTAATTATGAACACATTTCGCTTCACTTGTGACTTCACATTAGACTCAAACAATGAGTTTAATTCTAAACATTTTGCAGAGGAGATTGAGGCGTATTTGTTAAACTATTGTGGAATAGATTCCAAGGTAGTTAATTACACAAACTCATGCCCAATCCTTCCTCTTAACTAACACTTAGGGGGCGCAATCCCCCTCTTTTTATGCACATTTTTCTTCTTCTTTTTCTCACACTAATTATTATGAAACGTCTTGAACTTTCAATGGGTAGAATGATACCTAACGGCGGCACAGTTAATGACTTTTTGATGGACGAATTCATAAGAGAAAATATACTTCCAGTGATGGAATATGGCACACTAATTGATGGCGAAGGTTTCTGGAAAGGTGAACATGAAGCAGTGAAGATTCTGTACATAGATGTAATGAATAGCGAGTTAGATTGCATGAGGAAAGTATTTCAAAAGATCGCAATTGCATACAAAAATGCATTTAGGCAGGACGCAGTTCTTATTAGCGAAGTCGAAACATCCGACCAATTTGTATAAACAATGTCACTACAATCCGAAAAAGATTTTGAGAACAATCACCAGAAGATTGATCTCTATGAGTTACTAACTAATGACGAATTAGAGGAAGTAACTAACATTTTTCTGGAGGCACTTACCAGAGAGAAAGGTATAACTCCAGAGGTATTTGAGATTGAAACTAACATTTTGTTAGAACCAACTTACTTCACTAATTAACATTGTCCCATTACAATCACACTCCTCTTCCTATTACTAACCACATTCTAATCCCTGAAGAGAAAGTAAAGAGAAAAGGTGTGCCAGTAGAGAAATCGGTCCTCTCTCTGTTGCTTTCCTTAACAATTGCCCTATTTGGGTCGCGTCGCGTGTAGAATGAATTCATGAACAATCAACGATTTTCACCCATGACTTTCAACCGCGACTTGACCCCAGAATTTGACGGCGCAGTTCTTATGAACGAATCCGCGAAGCAAGACCGCGCAGTCATGGCAGCACTCACCGCGCTCCAGGAAAATAACTGGATGCCCCGTGAGGTTCCCACTGGGGGTGTGTGGCACATCTCAGACCGTCACTAGGTCATGAGAGTCGCCCTTGCACTATTTGTTATTTTATTCGGCACGATTGCAGGATTTAAAATAACAAGTTCCTTTTCTAATATGGTTGAGGAACGTAACAACAAACTTTGCCAAATTGATTCTTCATTATGTACATCAACGATTCGCAATTGATCCGCTATTGGTCAGATAACGACCAAAAACACCCTCGATTGATATCATTTCCATCAATGCAATCTGCAATGGACATGTTAAACTATTACAGAGATTGCGGTTTTAAATGTGAATTAGTCACCGCATGAGTTATTAACAGTTAGGGGCAGTAATATGCCCCTTTTTTTGTTAACGAAGCGGCGCGAAGCGATTCCGAAAAACGAAGACTCCCCTAACCTACAAAAGTATCCAGTCGAGAGATAAATATAATTACAAAATTGGTTTTTGAAAACCTTGAATTCTAAAAAATTTCCCTGGCAAAAAAATGCTCGAAAACCCCGACCTAGATAAAACACTGCATATCAATGCAAACGACATAGATGATCTCGTAGACCTCATAGACAAAACAAAAATGACAGACTCAGCAAATCCATTAGATAGTATGCCAACGGCCACTAATGACCCCACGCCCACAGAAAGACTCCATGTAGACATAAGGGATGCTGCATCTCCTGTGCCTGGTACAGAGGAGACATCATCACCTGGCCTAATACAGGAAGTAATAGGAAATATTCCAGGAACGCCCGTGCCTTCAGCAACAGATTATGGAAATGATCTTTATCCTCCAGAGGGATATGACCCACATCGTGAAATGGTAGATGTACTTCATAACATTGAAAATAAACTTGACCATGTATTAGAACATATGCATAGGCAAGAGGAGCATCATCATGAGGCACACTGTTGCCAAGATACAGCATCTGCTGGTAATATAAATCTAGATGAAGGTTATACTAATCCTAATATTACAGCAACCGATGGAACAACAGTTTGACAACATCAACGATATAGTTGATAACTTTGACAGCTTCTGCGACTCGTTTGAATCACGAGCAGCAGAGGCATTTTTACGTGGAGATCAAAATGATGGAAGAGTTACAAGAAAATCAGAAGAAATTGGAACAGGCACTCCTACTGCTGTCCGAGAGATTGCAGAACCTGGACCAACGGATCTGCCAGCTAGAGCAGCCATCGTTGATATATCGCCGACCAAGAGGGAGTGATTACGAGTCTCTCTCAGATACTCTAGATTATCTACATAATAATATAGAAGGTCTGAAAAAAGATCTAGTTCGTACAGCAACCTCAGTATAATGCCAGAAGTAGCACGAGTTAATGATACGATTAACAATAATCACGCATGTGAACCAACTTCTAGTCTTTCTGGTACTACCAAGACCAGTAAGATAGAGGTGAATGGTAAGAAGGTTGCATTGGATGGTGATGTTACAACTGCACATACTGTTGGAGTCCCTCCTGTATGTGTACCACATACTGTACCTATTACGGCATCTTATTCAAGTAAGGTAGAATGGGAGGGACAGAAATGTTTAGCGGTAGGTGATAGTGGAGCAGGGCATATCATTGCGTCTGGATCATCTAACGTACAAGTAGGATCTTGACAAAATCCTCCGAGTGTTTTACAATATAATATAGATTGAATTTACTATGGCAAAAGCAACAGCAGGAACATGGGGTAGCAGTGACTACATCCAAGCAACACCGAAGAAATCGCGTCAAGGGCGTGGCAAGCACACGAAGTTGAGCGCATCCTCGCGTAATGCTGCGAAGAAGAGATATCGGGGGCAGGGATGAGTTACGATCAAGTAGACAATGAGACTATCTGGAAGGAAGTCGAGAAGATGTTAGCCATCCTCGAAGCCCGTGAGGGACTTCAATACAAGGTAATGGTTCCACGTTATTCCGCTTTCCAGAAGTGTGAGGAGATCTATCAAGATTTCCAAGCACAGAAGAAAGATTATTGCCCTAAGTGTCACGCACCATTATAGTAATATCCCGCGCCGAGCACCGAAACGCCGAGCAAATATATCATGTATCAAGCACTACCCAGTAGACTACACATAAAAGATAGTCAAATAGCAGGCCAAGGGATCTTCGCTAAGGAAGATATACCTGTTGGTATGGTATTGGGTATGTCTCACCTTATTGTGGACGAGGTTATCTACCGAACTCCTCTAGGTGGGTTCATAAACCATAGTGAAGACCCGAATTGTGTTAAGTGGCAAGAAGACGATAAGTATTTTATAAAAACGTTAAGGCCAATCCATAAAGGAGAGGAGTTATTCCTTAAGTATACGTTCTATTCAGTTATAGTGGATAAATAGAAATAGCTTTGCTGTGTCTAAATGCCCACCTTCCAAACGTTTAAAGATTTGAGCGTTACTTTTAAGAAGCACCCTGTAACCGATGATTTAATCACGGTGAAGGATAAGGCTGCGATTGTACAATCAATCCAGAATCTTCTTCTTACTAGGAAAGGAGAGCGTTTATTCCAACCTCAATTAGGATCTGATCTCCAGCGATCATTATTTGAACCATTAGATTATGGTACTGCTGGAAATATTAGAAGTCAAGTTAAGGAAGTTCTTAAAAGATGGGAACCGAGAGTTATTGTTGAAGAGGTTCTTTGTGAACCAGACATGAACAATAATGGATATGAGGTGGAAGTCTCCTATAGAATTATAGGAAGAGAAGACAGAGCAACACAAGCTGGTTTCTTCTTAGAGCGTACTAGATAAATGCCTTACACCCAAGTTGCTAATTTAGATTTTGAACAGATCAAAACTACGCTTAAAGATTATTTAAAAGCGCAATCAGATTTTACTGATTATGATTTTGAAGGTTCAGCGATATCGAACCTAATAGACGTACTTGCTTATAATACGTACTACACGGCGTTCAATACCAATATGGTAGTCAATGAGTTATTCATTGATTCTGCTTCATTGAGAGACAACGTAGTAGCAATAGCAAAGCAATTAGGATACACACCGAAGTCAAAGACTTCACCAACTGCATATGTTGACTTCACAGTTGACTATTCAAATCCTACTAGCGATATAGAATTAAATTTACAGGCAGGATCAGGATTCATTTCAACCTATGACAACACAATATATCAGTATGTTGTTGAGGAAACAGTAAAAGCACCTGTTGCAAACAACAAGGCCGTCTTTACAAACGTTCCACTAAGAGAAGGAACGAGAGTATCACAGACATTTATTGTTAATACATCATCAAAATCACAAAAATTCGTATTAGATAACCCAGATATTGATGCAAATACAATATCAGTCACAGTTTATCCTACTGGAGGGTCATTTAACGAACCATATTTGATAGCAAATAACATTTTAGGTGTCGATAGTACATCAAAAGTGTTCTTTTTAGAAGAAATTGCTGATGATAGGTACGAATTAATATTTGGAGATGGAGTCTTAGGTAAGAAATTAGAGAATAATGCACAAATTGTTGTAAATTACATCTCAACATCTGGTGCAGTATCAAATGGAGTCAAAACATTTGTGTTTACTGGTGTTTTAGTCAATGAAAGTGACGTTACTCCTAACTCATATAACATAACAGTAGACTCATCTATCCCTGCTGCTGGTGGAGAAGACCAAGAAACCACAGATAGGATCAAATTTAATGCACCTAAGACGTTTGGCACTCAAGATCGTGCTGTAACTGCTGAAGATTATGGTGCAATTGTAAGAAACATCTATCCTGCAACTAGCGATATCATAATTTTTGGTGGTGAAGATCAAGATCCACCTGATTATGGTAAAGTTTTTGTTGTCTTGAAGCCAACTGATGCTTCATATTTGACATCTTTGACTAAAAATAAGATAGTTGAGGAGTTAAAGAAGTATGTTGTTGCTTCTGTTGAACCAGTTATCGTTGATCCTGCTGTTTTACATGTAGAATTGACTAGTGAAATCTATTACAACAGTAAAATTACTGATTTTGCTACCACTACAATCAGAGATTTGGCCATTAATGCGGTCACTTCTTATCTTGATACAAGTGGAACAGAGAAATTTAAAGGAAAATTTAGACATAGTAAGTTTACTGCTGTAATTGATGAAGCAGATAGGAGCATTAATTCCAACTTAACAGCAGTTACTATGAGGAGAGATTTCTATCCTCAGTTAAATTCTACTTTCTTCTATGAAGTGTGTTATCAAAATGCATTTGATAAGGATTGTGATGATCCCGTTCTGTCCTCCACTGGTTTTAGAGTCACTGAGTATCCAACTTTTGATGTTTACTTGGAGGACAGGGACAACAAAATTGTCCTATATAGACTAGACTCCTCTACTGGCGAAAAGGTTGTCCTGGACAAGGAAGTTGGTGACATAGATTATGTCAAAGGTGAATTAAAGTTATATGACATGACTATCATTAAAGGTAGTTTCTTCGATAATCGTATCTCGCTTAGAGTAAAACCACTATCTAATGATATCAAGGCACTTCGAGAGATGTATCTTGACGTTGACATCGCAAATTCCAGTTTCGTTGCATATAAAGAGTAATGGCAGTAAAGACCAAAAGAATTAGCACTCTTATTGAGTCGCAACTACCTGAGTTCATAGCTTCTGAATATCCGCTTTTCACTAAGTTTCTTCAGAAGTATTATGAAGGTCAGGAAGTTCAGGGTGGTCCTTTAGATATTGCCAATCACCTGCAAACATACTCTAACATTGATTTTTATGAGCAAAATATTCTTAGACAGTTTGATAGCTTGGATGCTAGTATTAGTGCTACTGATGATACAGTTGTACTACAAGATGCGTCGAGTTTTCCACAAGCAAATGGTTACGTAAGAATTGGTGACGAAATTGTATTTTATGCTACACGTACTGATACTGAGCTTAGAGAGTGTGTAAGGGGCGTTAGTGGAAATACGACTATTGGTGACCTATATCATAGTTCATCCTATTCTAGCACCACTGCTGCACCTCACAACTCAGGTGAGACAGTACATAATGTTAGCAATCTATTTTTATATGCATTAGTCAAGAATTTTGAATCTCAATATTTGGGTTCTTTCCCTGAGAAGTATCTCAGAGGTGAAGTTGATAAGAGAACTCTTATTAAGAATATCAGCAAATTCTATAAGGCCAAAGGAACTAATAGTTCTATTGAATTTGTTTTCAATACTCTTGTTAATAAAGAGTCTAATGTAAAACCAGAAGTATACAAACCAAGAGATTTTACTTATAAAGCATCTAATGCTGATTGGATCAGTGTTTATGCTCTTAAGTGTAAAGTTATAACAGGAGATCCTAAGTTATTAGTTGGTAAGAAGGTAGTACAGACTGCTACTGAAGAATATGGATATGCTGATGCTACTGTAGATAATGTTTATCAAGATAATACTGCTGATGGTGAGTCGATATGGAATATTGTACTTGCACCAGAAACAGTTAATGGATTATTTGCTGTCTCAACTAAGACTCGTTTAGAGAGAACTCTTATTAATACAGATGCCAAAGGAAAAAGAATAGATGTATTCTCAACTATTGGATGGGAGACTAGTGGTGAAATTTTAATTGGTGATGAGAAAATAAAATTTGATGATAAGACTGCTACTCAGTTTATCATTGATAGTAGAGGTGATACACCCACTACTCATATACAAGATGCTTCTGTTTATAAACCAGTCATAATTGATGGAACTACTGCATCTCTTTTAACATTAGGTGTAGTCTATAATCTTGCTCCAGATGATTCACATCCATACTCTGCTGTAGGAGACCAGATACAGGTCTCTAACCCAGGATTCGAGACTATTGATCCAAAAATTGTTACGACTGGTACAAACCAAACTAGGTGGGTATTAGGGCAGATTGCAAATAGTGTAGATGCACCAACCAATACTAATGTTGAGACTGCTTTAGATCAAGTATCTACTGATGTATCTGCTATATTTGCAGATGATCAATATTATTACATCACAAGTTCTGGATTTCCATCATATAAGATCTTAGATGGTCCTACCATAACTGAAACAGTACAAGATCAGAAGTTGCTTCGTATTATTAGGAAGCAAGCAACAAGAACTACTGAAGTATACCCAACTCCAAAACGCGATATTGGAGTCCTTCTAAACGGTGTCCTGGCCTACGGTTTCAAGGATGAAGAAAGTATACGTTATGGTACATTAGAAGAAATTAAGATAAACACTCAAGGAAGAGGATATGTTAGTCCACCTTATGTTCTTGTAGATGGTGTTAGAGATAAAGCAAGAGCAGTTCTTTCTGGAAATGTAGTAGAAAGTATTATTGTAGACACAACTGACACATTTCCTAATACACCAGACGTATTAATCACTTCTGGTAGAAGAGCAGAAGTTCGTGCTATCGTTACTGGTGCTAAAGTAACTAGTCTTGTTGTTGATAATGCAGGTGAATACTATTCTTCTCCTCCAACTGTTAGAATTAGAGATAATGCTGGTAGAGGAAGGTTCGCTGAATATACTGCTCTTCTTACAGATGGTAAGATAACAGGATTTGAAAAGATTGAGGAAGGTAACTTCTATAATCAGAACACAGTTGTTGTAGATATTATAGCTGTTGGTGAGGGTGCTACTGGTATTCCACTACTAAAGGAATGGAATAAGAATAGATTTAACAAACTTTCTTTAGATACAGACAATGGATATGTCTTCAAGAACTTTAATAATACTCTTGATTATGGATATGCTCATGTAGGTAACCCAAAAACACTTAGAGTTTCTCTTAATGATAACTTGAATGGTGCAGGTACTGAACCAGCAACTAAGACACACTCACCTATCGTAGGTTTTGCTTATGATGGAAATCCTATATATGGTGCATTTGGTTATAATGATCCACTAGATGCAACTTCTTCTATCAAAAGAATGACATCTAGTTATTCTATGGTTGGTCAGCGTACTGCTGGACCAGAAGAAAATCAATGGCCTTTAGGATCTTTTACAAATGATTTCGTTTATTCTCATAAGAGTGGTACTTTAGATCAAAACAATGGAAGATTTTGTGTTACCCCAGACTTTCCAAAAGGAACTTATGCTTATTTCATTACTATTGATAGCAATCAAGTACCGCAATTTCCATACATCATAGGTGAGAATTTTTATTCGTTACCAGTAGACAGTAATTACAATTCTAATATTAGTCAAGACGATATTCCAAAGGATGCTAAGAGACTTTATATTACTGGTATGCCTAGGAATGGTGAAGGAGTTATTGCTACTATATCAGAAGTTAAATCTGGAACAGTAGATTCTATTTCTATAGATGGTTCTTCCAGCAATTTCTCAGTTAACTCAAAAGTTTATTTTGATAACAGAGGAACAGAAGGATCTGAAGCAGAATCAATAGTAGCATCTATTAAAGGTAAAGATGTTAGTTATCTACAAAGTAGAGAGAATAAGGTTGTTAAATTAACAACAATTCAAACTGCATATTTGTTTGCTAATGATACATTAAGACAACCAGCTACTAGTGCTTATGGTGAAATAGTAGGAAATGTTTCAAGTGATAATGTTATTGTTCTTAAAAATGTTAATGGAACATTTAATAGTGAAGGTACATTCTCTGCTGATATTAAGACCTTCTCTTTAATAATTGATCAAGATAGTTCTTATACAGAGGGTGCTACTCTAAGTCTTACTGATGGTGTTAATGCACCTATTGCTACTGCTGAGATTCTAGAGAATACTAATCAGCAAAATACATTAAAGATTAAAGTTCTTACAGGAACATGGTCTGTTGATGATACTTATTTCTTACAATCATCTAATCTCTTTAACACATCTGGATCTAGGATTATCACATTAACTTCTTTAAGTGATAATTTAGAACCTTTCATTGTTAATCAAAGTGTTGCTCTTGTAGAAACATCTGCTAGTCATGGATTAGGTATTGGTGATGATGTAGATGTTGATATCATTCCAGATGATAATACAAAACTTAAGACATGGTATTTAAGAAAACGTCTCTATCAGAGTATAATTCTTGAAACACCATCTTTCAAGAGTACTATTGATGATACTGGAATTGGAAGATTTAACATATTGAATGGTGGTGCAGATTATACTACTAACACTTATAATAACGTTGCTTTGACTGGTGGTAATGGTACTGGTGCTACTGCTAGTATTACAGTTTCTGGTTCTGGTATTGTATCAAATGTTACAATACAATCTGGTGGATCTGGTTATAGAAAAGGAGATTATCTTAGTGTTGCAGATGAAAGTCTTGTAAGATCTGGTGGATCATTAAGTAATCAAAGATTAACAATATATGTTGATCATGTAGGATTTGCTGTTGGACAGACATCTCTAACAGTTAAGGACGTTAGTGGATTTTGTCAAAATGATTTGGTTAAGGTTGGTGATGAGGTATTAAAAGTTGTATCTATTACTACAGATTCATTAAATGTTGATAGAGGCCAAGAGAGCACAGTTGATGCTGATCATTTTAATGGACAAGAAGTAGTTCTTTACAAACCACAATACAATTTCCCTAATAACTATCAAGTGCTTACTGGTGCTGGTAGTGGATATATTCAATCTTATGATTCTACCACTCAGAGAGCAGAACTTATATTTGATTATGCAATTGAGAAATCAAGTGCTCAAGATGTTACTATTAATACTACGTTCTTTGATTACAGTCTCCCTAGGAGAGCAGTTTCTATATCATCTATAGAACCAATAGATTACAAGTTTGAATTCTCAGAAGACGATAGTACATATGTACCAAATATCAATATCGATATTCAAGAATACTATAAGTATAGATTTGATACGTCTCATTCTAGTCTCACTGGGACTTACTTTGATATTAGTCCAAGTAAGAACTATAATCTAATTACTCCAGAGAAAACTGCTTCTACTATTCTTCCTGGTAATTTTGGATCATATACTGATGTTAAATTTGGTTTTGGATCTAGATTATCAACAAATAACTATGATAAGAAGATAGGAACAGACTTTACAAATTACTATTACTTTGATAAGAATAGTGTTGTAAATTCTGAAGGAAAGTATTTAAAAATAGTTGCAGATCCATTACAAGGAGTCAGGAAGGTAAATTATGTTACTAGCAATCGCTTTGTATATGATTTGGTTGGCGATCCTCCTCTCTGGGACGGGTCAGGAACAATAACATATACAACAACAGGACAATTTGCTATAGGTAAAATTGATGCTGTTAAGATTATAAACTTAGGACTTAATTATAAGAAAGTCCCTGTTGTGGAAGGATGTGATCCAAATTCTAGTTTCAAGGCCGAAGCAACAGTATTATTTGATACAAATACCAACACAATTACAGGTGTTAATATTAGTGATAAAGGATCTAATTATGTTAATCCTAAAATCGTTGTTACAAATGGTGATGGTGTAGATGTTAGATTTAATATTGTAGTTAGGGATGGTTCTATATTCTCTATTACTGTAGATTATCCAGGTAAAGGATATACCTTTGCTCCTGAAATTGAAATTATAGAATCTGATCTTAATGCTTATGTTAACAGTTCATCTATTGGTGTTCCACAGAGTGTTTCTATTTCTAAGAATGGTGGAGCATTCCATTTAGACAAAACTGTATCATCCAGTTTCACATCAAAGAATGTTTTCACTCTTAAAAACTTCAGTGGTTCATTTAAGAAAGGAGAAACATTAATACAAAAAATTAATGGAAATGAAGTTGCTAGAGGAGTAGTTTCTGAGTGGAGATCTAATCTACTTAAAGTAGAAAGTATAATTGGTATCTTTAGAGAGAATAATACTTTAGAGGGAGTCAGTTCTAATGCTACTGGAACTATTAATTCTGTCTTTGTAACTGGTTTTACTGAGTCTATTACTAGTTTCTATGATAATCTAGGTTATTTCAAATCTGATAAAGGTAAGTTAGGTGTATCTAATCAAAAACTGATTGATAGTAACTTCTACCAAGATTATTCGTATGTTGTTAAGTCCAAGACTTCTATAGAACAGTGGAGAGACTTAATTAAGTCTACTACACACCCTGCTGGATTTAAGTTATTTGGTCAAGTTGATATAGAGAGTGATGCAGCAATACCAATGCCTGTATCTCAACCTAAAGATGCTCATTTTACTATTGTTCAACTTTGGGATCCAGAAAAGAATAGAATAACAGTTGAAAGTACTAAGAGAATAGTAACAGTAACGACTCAGAAGGTAGAGAACCAGAGAATTCGTAAAGGTGCTGGATCTGCTTCTAATTCAGAATTTAATTTCAATAATACTCGTGCATTTGAATTTACTCTTAATGGTGCATTTGATGGAACATATAATAGTGACGGTCAGTTAATTGGTACAAAGTCATTCCAAGTATTAGATCAGAATGGTACTGCATTCACACCAGTTAATGCTAAGAGTTTAATTGTTACATTAGACGGTGTTCTTCAGGAACCAGAAAAATCATATACAGTATCTGCTGATAATATTATATTTGCACAACCTCCACTTGGATCTGGAACTAAAGCTGGGTCATCATATAGTGGTGTTACATTCTATGGTAAGTCATTCTACTTTGTAGACAATCAGTATAATACAAAGTATCTCAAGAAGATTAGAAATATATTTGAACGTGGTGGAAGATGGTTAGATGCTGCAAATCAAGTTGAAAGAAACAGAGAATTTATTATTGCAGAAGCAGTAGGTTATGGTAAGTCTAAGTATTCATCTTTAGATTGGAGTACAAAACTTGATGACTATCAAAGAGATATTGGATATATCTTAGATGGTTATGAGCATGACTTAAGATTTGGTGGAAATGTTAAAACATATGATTATGTAAATCTCTTTAATCAGAGTAGTGATTATAGTTACATAACATCCAATAAAACAGAATCTCTTGATATCTTTAGGTATGCTACTAACTTAACAAACCTTTCAATTAGGAATTGGGATTATCAAATAAATGTTACTTACTCATTAGGATCTGCTGAAGTTACTGTTGTTAACACTAACGATCTTGCTGTTGGAATGTATATTACTGCTGGAAGAGCATTCCCTGTAAATACTAAGATTATATCAATTGATAGTGATACTAAGTTAACATTATCTAATAATGCATTACTATCTTCTGGTACTGGAGTAGCAGTTGGAACAAGTCAGTTATCTGGTAGTCAGTCAGGTACTGCTGGAACTAATACAGTTCAAGTTCCACAAGGCCAATCATTACAAGTTCCTCAAGGACAAACATTCGCAGTAGCAAATGCTACAACAGGAGGAGAGGTAGCAACATTTACTTTCAGTGCTGTTAATGATGGACAATATGTTGACGCAGCAAATTTAATTTCTTCTAACAAAGCATACTTGAAAGAAGAAATCAGTGAGTATGTCTATGCAACATACAGTACTCTTCAAACTAGTGATAAAGCAAAATGTGCTAGAGATATTGGTCTCTTAATTGATGCTATTGTATATCATTTAAAATATGGTGGTAATGCTAAACTAGTTGAATATGCTAGTCTGTATTGGACAACCAGTATGTATCCTGGTGGACAAGAGTTGACAAGTCTGAATAGAACTTCAGATGAAAGATTAGCAGCTATTGAAGCATGGAATACTTTAAAAGCGAAAATAACTCTTACTGTAAGAAACAATCTTCCAACAGGAACTTACACTGCTATTACACCTATAACAGATGGTACTATTGCATTTGATACTACAAATCCTGCATGTGTAGAAGTTATATCTTCTGTAGATACAATGATTGAATCATTTAAAGAAGTTATTGCTAAAGGACCAGGTATCATAGAAATAGTTAAAGATAATATTAATAAGGTTGGTAATTGGACTACTAAGTTAACATATAGTAACTATAATATCATTGCTGATTCTCAATTAACAGCAAAAGAATGCGACAATGTTATATCTGCTGTAGACTCTTTGTATGCTAATGTTAATACTTTAATTAACGAAGTTTCTACTACTAGATCACTTCCAGACTTTATTGATGGAGAGAATAAGATATTTGAATTGTATTGGGATGATAGTACAGCAGTAGATACTGAAGTAGATGAAGATCTA
>MDTB01161627.1_pt1 | contig 14251 bp, 16 predicted proteins | sample 811161 | NCBI WGS metagenome assembly MDTB01 (sample SAMN05326650, study PRJNA326480) | marine metagenome | isolation source: seawater | place: Mediterranean Sea | collected 2009
CCATGATGTCAAACTATCTTCGCTCTCAAAAAATAAAAGTAGGACTAATGTCAGAAGGCCCGGATGAATTTTTAGGAGGATATCATACGGATCAAGAAGCTTTTAAAGTAGATAATCTTTATTCCGACTTAAAAAATAAAAAAATTAATAAAAAGATTTTTAAATCCTCTTTTAAAAAACTTAAATTAAGAAGAAATAAATTTTTTAATTTTGATTATGATAAATTCAAAACAAGAGTAGTTCACTTTTCGAATAGCTCTCAATTTATAGATTCTAAGCTGAATCATTCTAAAAAATTCAGTAAATTAAATTCTTTTAATGATGTAAATCTGAGATCAATTAAAAAGAATTCTTCTTTAAGTTTTTCGCAGATGAGAGCGTTAAACTATGCTGAAAAAACAATACCTGATATGATCAATATGCGTAAAGATAAATCTATGATGCTGAATTCAGTAGAACCTCGATTTCCGTTTTTAGCAAAAAATATAGTAGAGTTTCTGATTTCAATGCCAGATAAATACAGATTTAGAAAAAATTATGGAAAATTTTTTTTGAGGGAATATTGCAAAAAATTTATAGATAAGAATGTAGCTTGGTACCCCAAAAAAGGCTTAGGCGATTATACCTGGAATTACATTGAGAATTTTTTTAAAAAAATTGATGCTAAAAAAGTAATTTTTAACAGCCGTCTTTTTAAAAAAAAAATATTTAAAACAGGAATTTGTGAAGCTATTTTTGGTAATAAACTGCATAAAGCGAACATCTGGACTGCTTATGTATTAGCTAGAACATACGCGAACCTTGAAAAAATTAATAAGATTAAAACACTATAAATAGTAAAAAATTTAAATAAACTACTACCCATAGTTTAACGAAAATACTTACTTTACTGTTCAATAATTGAACTGTATATATTGTTCAAAATTTGAACATATGAAAAAAAACCAAGATCATTTTGAAGTTTTAAGAAAAATTAATAAAAATCCCAACATCACCCAAAGGGAATTAGCTGAAGAATTGGGATTTAGTCTTGGAAAGCTAAATTACTGTCTGAAAGCACTAAAAAACAAAGGATTAGTAAAAATAGAAAACTTTGCGAAAAATCCAAATAAAATAAACTATATATACGTTCTTACTCCAAAAGGAATTTCAGAAAGAACTAAATTAACTGTTAATTTCATGAAAAGAAAAATGAAAGAGTATGACGAGTTAAAAAAAGAACTTGAATAAAAAATGTGGGCTGTAATAAAAATTGATAAAAAAAAGATTTGTTTTTTAAAGAAAGAACTTCAAAATAAATTTGGAAAAGGTGGTTTTACTTATTCTCCAAAAATTTTAATCGAAAAATTTAAAAAAAATAAATTACAAAAAAAAGAATTTGATCTACTAGGCGATTACTTGTTTTGCTATCACGAGAATTTTTCTAAATCAAAATTGCTAAGACAATTAAATTTTGTAAAGGGAGTTAAATATTTTTTGAATGGATTTCAAATATCTCAAAGAGAAATAAAAAAATTTATAGAAAAATGTAAAGATTTAGAAAACGACTCGGGATATATTTCTCAGAATTTATATCAGGAACAAATAGATAGTTTTTACAAATTTTCCACTGGTCCTTTTACAGGTAAAATTTTCAAAATTTTAGAATTACAAAAAAATAAAATTAACATTTTAATGGGGAATTTTAAAACTTCTGTTAACAAAAAAGATTGTTTGTTTAAACCCATTTAAAGTAAATGATAAGCTATCTGATTAAAATAATCACTTCCAGTGAAGTGCGGAGCATTGGTTAAATCTATAACTATAATTAAATTTATATATGAAAAAAATTAAATCTTTAGTAACTGGAGGAGCGGGTTTTATAGGAAGCAATTTAGTTGATAAATTAGTTAAAGAAGGTCACCATGTTACAATTCTTGATAATCTGAGCACTGGTAGATTTAAAAATATCTCTCATCATAATAAAAAAAGCGTTAAATTTTTTAAAATTGATATTTCCAAAAAAGTTAAATTAGACAAGTTCTTCAAAAACATCAAATATGTTTTTCATTTAGCCGGTTTGGCTGACATAGTTCCAAGTATAGAAAATCCAGATAAATATTTTCAGTCTAACGTAGTCGGAACACTTAATATTGTTCAAGCTGCACAAAAAACAAATGTGAAAAAATTAATTTATGCTGCTTCAGCTTCTTGTTATGGAATTCCAAAAAAATATCCTATAAAAGAAAATGCAAAAATAGAAACCAAATATCCCTATGCTCTAACAAAATGGCAAGCAGAAGAGCTGATAATGCACTGGGTTAATGTTTATAATCTTCCTGCAATATCTATTCGCTTTTTTAATGCATATGGACCTAGGTCAAGAACCTCTGGAGCGTACGGTGCTGTTTTTGGTGTCTTTCTTGCACAAAAGCTAGCGAATAAACCTTTGACTATTGTTGGAAACGGTAATCAAACTAGAGACTTTATTCATGTTAACGATTTAGTTGATGGTTTAATTAAAGCCGCTGTGTCAAAAAAAACTGGAGAAATTTATAATATTGGTAGCGGTAAAGAAGTAAAAGTGAATACTATAGCAAAATTAATAGGAGGAAAAAAAATAAATATTCCAAAGAGACCAGGTGAACCAAATAGATCTTTAGCAGATATAAAAAAGATAAAAAAAGATCTCAGATGGTCTCCGAAAATATCTATTAAAGAGGGAATTTCAAATTTACTAAAACAAATACATTATTGGAATGATGCCCCCGTTTGGACACCTAAGAGTATAAAAAAAGAGACCAGATCTTGGTTTAAGACCCTTAAAAAAAATTAATTATGAATAAAATTTTTCCTATCAAAACTTTAGGCAATATTATCTCAAAAATTAAAAAAAAAGGGAAATCCACAGTTCTTTGCCATGGCGTGTTTGATTTATTACACGTTGGCCATATTAAACATTTAAAAAAAGCAAAGAGTTTAGGAGATAAATTAATTGTTACAGTAACTTCAGATAGGTTTGTAAACAAAGGCCCGAATAGACCCGTTTTTAACCAAAATTTAAGAATTGAAGCTATCGCAGCTTTAGACTCAGTAGATTTTGTGGCAGTCAATGATAGTTCTACAGCCATACATTCTATTAAAACTTTAAAACCAAATATTTATTGCAAAGGCAAAGACTATAAAAATTTAAATGATGATATCACTGGAGAGATAAAAAATGAGATTAAAGAATTAAAGAAAGTAAATGGTAAAGTCTTTTTCACTCAAGAGTTAACTTTTAGCTCAAGCAGGCTTATAAATAGATCTACAGATTTTTACTCTGATAAGCAAAAAAAGATAATTAAAAAAATTAATAAAAATTATAATTTTAAGATAATAAAAAAAACTATAGATAGTTTTAAAAAATTAAAAATTTTAGTTATTGGAGAAACAATTATTGATCAATACATTTTTTCAGAGGCTATTGGAAAATCGGGTAAAGAACCTATGCTTGTTCTTAAGGAATTCAAAAAAGATCAATATCTAGGAGGGGTTTTAAATATTGCTAAAAACTTGTCTGAATTTTCAGATAAAATTTCAATTTTGTCCAACCTTGGCGAAAAAAAGGAATTTTTAAAGGAAATTAAAACTGAGCTTCCAAAAAAAATTAAAATGAACTTTATTTTTAAAAAAGATTCACCCTCAATCGTTAAAAGAAGATATGTTGATAAAGTAAATAACTCAAAAGTATTAGGAATATATAATATTAACGACGAAATTTTATCAAAAAAAGATGAATTGCAATTTAATAAATTATTAGAGAGAGAAATAAAAAAGAACGATTTAGTTATTGTTTCAGATTATGGTCATGGACTAATTTCAAAAAAAAGTGCTAAAATAATTTGTAAATACTCAAAATTTCTTGCACTCAACGCTCAGGTAAATGCTTCCAATATTGGTTATCACACAATTAGAAATTACAAAAATTTTGATACACTAATAATTAATGAAAAAGAGATAAGACATGAAATGAGGGATAAAATTAACAAACTAGAGTTCTTAATGATAAAACTATCTAAAGAGAAAATGATTAATAATTTAATAGTCACCTTAGGAGGAAAGGGTTCAGTTCTCTACAATAGAAAAAAAAATAAATATTTTTACATTGATGCTTATGCTAATAAAATTGTAGATAAAATTGGAGCAGGTGACACAATGCTTTCACTAATAGGCCCATGCTTGAAATCTAAGATAGATAGTGATACATCTTTATTAATTAGTTCTTTGGCTGCAGCACAATCTGTTGAAACTATTGGAAATAAAAATTCTTTAAATAAAATCAAAATATTGAAAACATTAGAAAATATTTTAAAATAATATGAAATCTATATACAAAATAAAAAAATACTGGAATTATTTGGAAAAAAATTATCCTCCACCAAAATATGTTGGAAAAGTAAAAAAACTTTATTTTTCAGATTTAAAGAAAGCAGTAGATAATAATAATGAAGTTTATATAAAAAATATCATAAGAAACATGTATGTCAAAAAAGAGGCTTATATTTTAAAAAAATGTGCTCCAAAAAATCTAAAAACGACAATGTTAAAGCTAGCCAATCTATATAAAAAAACAAAAAAACCAAATTTTTATAAAATGTTTGATGGTGTTCCAAATTTTCACCGAGCAATAAGTAAAAGCATAACAAAAAAATATAGTTTATATGCTATTAAGCATTCATATTATTTTTATAATTGGAACATAAAAAGCAAATTGGAAAAAGATCTTAAGCACGGTGCTTATTTACATTGGAGATATATAAAATTTTTAGCAGGAAATGAAAAAAATAAATATGAAAAAAATATTCCTAGTGATGGACAAATTGATAGACTGCAAATAGTAAGATATCCATCCGGCGGCGGAGAACTTAAAGAGCATATAGACTCAAGAAAAAATCAAAGGGTAGTTTCAGGTATAGTAATGAGCAAGAGAGGTGTTGATTATGAAAAAGGTGGTTTTTATTTTAAATTATCAAAAAGTAAAAAAATTAATTTAGAAAATCAAATAGATGAGGGAGATGCAGTAATTTTTTATGGATCCCTAGCTCATGGAGTTGAAATAATTGATCCTGATAAGAAATTGTCCTGGAACAGTAATAAAGGAAGATGGTTTTTAGGTATGTTTGTTAACGATAGTGATCACGTAAAAAACAGAATTACTTCAGAGGATCTGTCAGGTAATCAAAATAAATTCAATAAATAAAGTTAAGATTTATAATGTCAATTTTAATAACAGGGGCTAATGGTGCCATAGGATGTGATTTGGTTTCTATACTTTCAAAAAAATATAATATTACTGCTGTTTACAGAACGAAAAGTACAAGATTAAAAAAAATTAAAAATGTCAATTGGATTAAATCAGATTTAAAAAAGAAAATTAATAAAAGAATAAAACCTTTTCCAAAATGTATTATTCACTGTGCCGTTGATCAGCAGCCTTCTAAAAAAAAAAACATTAAAGAATATATTTTTTCAAATTTGATAATTTTAAAAAATATTATTGATTTTGCAAAAAAAAATAAAGTAAAATTAATTATAAATTTATCTTCAATCGAATCTTATGGTGATATAAAAACTACACAGTTAAGTGAAGATTATTTGCCAAAGAGTCCTAACGTTTATGGTATGACAAAATTGCTATCGGAGAATGTACTATCAAGTCAAAAGATTAATTTTATAAATCTAAGATTACCTGGTGTTTTGTGTGAACCTTCAAAAAATAAATTTACCAGACCATGGTTAAGTAGTTTATTTTTTAGAATAAAAAATAATCAAAAAGTTACCGCTCATAATCTAAAAAGTTATTTTAATAGTGTGATTAGTACACATGAAATTGCAAATTTGACTAGTTTTTTAATAAATAAAAAAATAACGATAAGAGACACTTTTAATTTTGCAACTTTAAAACCAATGATCTTAAAAGACTTAATAGATTTAGGAAAGAAAAAACTAAATTATAAAAATAAAATTATCGAAAAAAAAAATCGAGATAATAATTTTTTTTATATTTCTACAAAAAAATTAAAAAAAAAATTGAAATACAAAACACAGACAACACAACAATTAATAGAATTATATTTAGAAAAATTACTACAGTATGAGAAGTAAGATTGTAAAATCTTCAAAAGGCTTACTTGTTGAAAAAGGAAAGTATTTGATGCAATTAAGAGATAATAAAAAAGATATATATTACCCTAATTTATGGGGTCTTTTTGGAGGGTCTTTAAATAAGAATGAAACATTTAGAAGAGCTGTGAAGCGAGAAATTAATGAGGAAACAAATTTAGATATCAAAGTATCAAAAGAAATTTTATCAGTTAATTTTAGTATGATAGTTTTAAAAAAGAGGTGTCAAATAGTTTATTTTGAATGTAAAATCTTAAAAAAAAAAAAATTATTCTTAGAGAAGGCAAGAAATATAGATTTTTCTCTTTTCGACAAATAAGAAAACTAAATATAGTGCCAATGGATTTTGTTGCAATAAGTAATCATTACTTTAAAAATAGAATTTTTACTTCTAAAAATAATTAAGACGTGTTAATAATCAATAGTATATAAAAATAATTAATTAAATGATTAAAAATAATCTTAGTGTTACTGACTTAGTTAGAAAATATCATCAAAATCTCGTTTTTAATTATGCAGAATATCCAACCTGTGATCATTGGGATTACAATTATAGAAGTAAACAATACGAAGAATCATTAATTGAGTGGTTAAAAAATAACCCTGAAAAGCCTATATTTTTTTATGTACACATCCCATTTTGTGAACAACTTTGTTTTTTTTGTACTTGCAGTAAAACAATAACGACTAATTATAAAAATGTTCAAGACTACCTTCCTTATCTTTACAAGGAAATAGATATGCTTTTTGATTTGTTTAAAAAAAATAAAATTAAATTAAATGTTAAAACTGTTTTTTTTGGCGGAGGTTCCCCCACAATATTAAATAGAACAGATTTAAAGATTTTAGTTGATAAATTAAAAAATAATTTTGATTTTTCAAGAGTTGATAATTTTACTGTAGAAATTGATCCAAGACGAGTAGATGCTGATAGACTTATGTACAATCATAAAGTGTGTGGTGCTAATAGATTGTCTTTTGGTATGCAAGATTTCGATCCAACAGTTCAGCGAAGAGTAAATAGAATTCAGCCATTTGAGATTTTTGAAAATATATTAACCGATGAGGTTAGAAAGGCATATAAAACTATTGCTTTTGATTTACTTGTTGGCCAGCCAGGACAGACAAAAAAAACCATGGAAGACACATGTAATAAAATAATCAAATTAAAACCAACTGTCGTTCAGACATCTTTGATGGCCTATAAACCATGGGTTAATAAAGCATCAATTAGAATGGTTGAAGAGGGTCCTTTGCCTGATTTTATTGAAAGAAAAGAGTTACAAGATGTAATCAATGATAAGTTAGCCGAGGCTGGGTATATTAGAGTAGCATTTGAAAGTTATGCTTTGCCTAGCGATCAGATGGTTGAAGCGTCAAAAAAAGGAGAGGTACATTATGGAGCATCTGGTACTCAAACTGGCGGTAGAGTTAATTTTATAGGAGTTGGAAGTTCTACAAAAGGTAACCTAGGAGACGAATATTATTCACAAAATTTATATGACTTACCTTCTTATAAAAAATGTCTTGATAAAAATATCTTTCCAATCTTTAGAGGTATGAAACTTTCAAAAGATGACAAAATTAGACAACACGCCACTCAACAATTAAGAACATATTGGAAAATTGATTTTAAAGACTTTGAAAAAAGATTTGACATAAATTGTGAAGAATATTTTAGAAAAGAGATAGATAGTTTAAAAGAAATGGAGTCCGACGGGCTAGTTGTTATATTAGAAGATTGTATTCAAATTACAAAAGTAGGTCAAGATTTTGCTCAGTTCATTACTAATAGGTTTGATGTTTATGACCCTCCCACAAAAACTTACAGCGAAAGATTAAAAACAATTGAGATAGCAAAAAAAACTCAAGAAGAAGCTAAAGAATATTTTAACAATTTATAAAATTTTTTTATAAATGAGCCAAAAAAATTATTTCAAATCACAAAAAAAAATTAATTCTAAGTATTTTAAAGATTTTAATTTTATAAGTTTGAAAGTTGAAAAAAAAACTATTTCTGAAATAAATGATTGTGTTATTCAAATATTTAATCAAAATGAAAATAAAAATTTTAGAAACATAAATCAAATTCAAAATTTTCTAAATAAAACAGAATTTTATAAGTTGAAAAAAGATTTAAATTTAATGACAAAATTAGAAAAAATTTTGTGCAATTATTTTACTAAAATAAAAATTTTGAATAAATTTATTAAAGGAATTCAGTTTCCTATGGATATTAGAATAGTTCATCCCAAACAACCAAATAAGATCAAGAAAAAAAAATATTTAACATCTTCGATACATTGTGATACGTGGACAGAAGAACCTAAAGATATAATTAATGGTATTTTATACTTAGCTGTCGATAAAAAAAGTCCTAAAATAGATATTTTAAAAACAAGCGAGAAAGATATTAATATCTATAAAAAATATTCAAATACTTATCAAAATAAATTTTTTTTAAATTCAAAAAAATATTTTTCAATTTTAAGAGAGCTTCAGAATAAACAAACCTATAAGTTAAAGCATGTTAATGGTCAGATGATGATTTTTAATGGATTTACACCTCATCAAACTATAAGAGAAGGAAAAAAAGTTAGGTTAAGCTTAGAGTTCAGATTAAAGACAAAAAATCCTTATAAAGATGTTAGTAAATGGAGCAAAGGAAATAACCATGCTAGATACTGGTTCCTTCCAAATGGAAATGAAAATAATTTTGCCCAGCGATTAAAATGTGAACAACGTAAAATCAAAAAATTACAGAATCACCAAAAATTAATTAAAATAAGAAATACAGAAATCAGAGAGAAATTTAATCTAGAATTTTAGCTATAGAATTATGAAATTTAGAAAATTTTCAGATTTAGGATGGAATGTTTCAGAGGTTGGACTTGGCACATGGGAAATAGGAGGATGCTGGGGAAACGTTTTGGAACAAGATGCAAGATCATTATTAAAAGCTGCACTTGATAAAGGTATAAATTTTTTTGATACTTCTGATGTTTATGGAGATGGAAGAAGTGAAAAATTTTTAGGTGAACTTATAAAATCCACATCTGAAAAAATCTATGTAACTACAAAATCTGGTTTAAGATTACAACCATTTGTTCCTGAAGATTATAATTTAGAAAATTTTGAAAAGTTTATAGATAGGTCATTAATAAATCTCGGTATAGATTGTATCGATCTTTTGCAGCTGCATTGCCCACCAAAGGAACTTTGTTCAAAAAAAGAAGTATATGAAATGATGGATACTTTTGTAAAAAAAGGTAAAATTATATCTTATGGAGTTAGTGTATTTAAAATTTCAGAAGCTCTTCAAGCTATTCAATTTCCTAACGTAAAAAGTATTCAACTAGTATTTAATATTTTTAGACAAAAGCCAGCTGAAAAATTTTTAAAAGAAGCAAAAAAAAAGAATGTAGCTATTATTGCAAGAGTTCCTCTTGCTAGCGGTTTGTTAACTGGTACAATTAATACAGATACAATTTTTCCACCCAACGATCATCGAAACTTTAATATTGATGGTAAATCTTTTGATATTGGAGAAACATTTTCAGGAGTAAATTTTCAGAAAGGCTTAAAAGCAATAGAGAGGCTAAAAGAAATTTTACCTAGAAATTTTTCTTTAGCAGATTTAGCTTTAAAGTGGGTCTTAACTCATAAAGAAGTAAGTGTTGTTATACCTGGAGCAAAAGATAAGCGGCAAGTAGAAATGAATTCTAAAATATCAGATTTAGATGATATTTCTTCCCTATTACCAAAAATTGAGACAATATATGATGAATTTATTAAGCCTGATGTGCATCATAGGTGGTAGATAAAAAAAGTAATTTTATGAATTTTGCAAAAGAACTAAAAAAAAATGGATTTGCTGTATGTGATGTAGAAAACATAAATTTATTTAAAAAACTTAAAAACTCATTTATCGAAAATATCAATTTACCTGGAATAGATAAAAAAAATATTACAGAGGTAAGAAGGTCTTTAGCCATAATGTCCAAAGCGCAAATAAATAAAGCTATGATCAATTTTTTAACTTTTAACAAAGATCTCTCTGAAATGATGATTAATTCATTTCCTAAAATAGTAAAAAGTTTATGTGGCTCAGATTTATTTATACAGAGACGCGCACACACAACAATTAATGTCCCAGGCGATGATCAAGCTAAACAAGTCGCTCATTATGAGATGATATCTGGCATCTCTCCATTTGCTTTTATTCTTTGGGCTCCACTACATGACATAGATGATGAAGGCGGAGCTTATCACGTAGAACTTGAGAAATCTTTAAATATAATGAGAAAAGAGGAGAAGCAAGGTCTAGTAAGTGGTGAAAAAGTTCTGAATTTCATGGGCAATAAAAAGCCACCAAAAATTAAATTCGGACAAGGAATAGTTTTTAATCCATTTGTAATACACGGAAACATAGCTTTTAATTCTAGTCTAGCAAGGATTGCATGTAATGTAAGATTTCAAAGTTCCGATAAACCTTTACTGCAAAAGAACACAGATTACCTTAAGCATTACAAATTAATTTAGTTAAATTATGACTACCGCTATAATAAATACGGATATGAATATAGGCCCCTTTAAAATACCAGGAAATGGACAAAATATGATTTTAAATAATTATGCAGAAAGAAACAATATTGCTGTAGAAGAAATAATTCCAGAACCATTTAAGTCAAATGCTTTAGCAACAACACAATGGATGCATAAGAAAAAAAAACTAAGCAAGGTAATTTTATGTTCTATTCATCAATTACCACAAGATGAAAAAAGAAAAAATGATTTAGTCGATTTAATGAAAGACGTTGAATTTCATTTTGCTTTAGAAGGAATATCTGGAAAAGGAAAATTTTTTTTACAAGACTGCATAAATGAAGCAAAGATTTTTAAACAAGCAAAAATTATTGACAGTTCAAATATATCGTGGTCTGAACTCAACAAGATGAGAGAAGATAATGAATAAAAATTTAATAAAAAAATCTTTAGAAATAAAATTAGACGATAGATCCAAATATTTAAGAAAATTAATTGTTCAGTCTTTAATCGGTGGCGGTAGAGGACATATGGGTTCCGCAATGTCTATAGTTGAGATTTTAAGAGTTCTTTACGATAAGTTTATGAAATTTGACCCTAAAAATTTAAAAAAAAAAGATAGAGATCGTTTGATTTTAAGTAAAGGTCATGGGTGTCTTGCTCTATACTCTATATTAGCTGATAAAAATTTCTTTTCCCAAAATCTGTTAAACACAACTAGCAAACCAGGATCAATTTTAGGAGGGCATCCTGAGTATTCAAAAGTTCCTGGTGTTGAGGTTTCAACAGGGGCGCTTGGACATGGATTACCGATTGCTGTAGGAATGGCTTTGGCAGCTAAAATTAAAAAAGAGAAACACAGAGTTTTTGTGATTGTAGGTGATGGAGAAATTAACGAGGGATCGATTTGGGAGGCCGCACTGTCTGCTTCAAAACATAAGTTGTCTAATTTAAAAGTATTTGTAGATTACAATAAAATTCAATCATATGGATTTACAAAAGACGTAGTAAATCTTGAACCATTAACTGAAAAATGGAAAAGTTTTGGCTTTGATGTTTCAGAAATTAATGGTCATGATATTGATCAATTAGTATCAAATATAAAAAAATTTAAAAAAAATAAAAATACAAAACCATCAGTTACCATATGTCATACTGTTAAGGGTAAAGGTTTTTCTTTTGCAGAAAATAATCCGTACTGGCATCATAAAAACTCCTTTAGTGATGAAGAGGTAGAGGAACTAAATAACTGTTTGAGGTAAAAAATGAGAAGAACTTGTTTTGAAACAATATTAAGTTTACAGAAAAAAAATAAAAAAATAATTTTTGTTGGCTCTGATTTAGGTCCAGGGTTTATGAAACATTCAAAGGATAAAGTTCCAGAGAGATTTTTCATGGAGGGTGTATCCGAACAGTCAATTATTGGATTATCAGCAGGATTAGCTTTAGAGGGATACTCTCCTTTTGTTAATACAATTGCTACTTTTCTTACTAGAAGGTGTTTTGAACAAATAGTAATAGATCTATGTCACCATGATTTACCAGTTAAACTTATTGGTAACGGAGGCGGTTTAGTTTACGCTCCACTCGGACCAACACACCAAGCTATAGAAGATATTTCAATTTTAAGAACATTACCTAATATGACAATACTAGCACCATGTGATGCTAATGAAATGAGAAATCTAATTCCTGCAACTTTAAAGTGGCCTCACCCAATTTATATAAGACTTTCAAGGGGAGATGAACCAATAATTACAGAAAAGAAAAAAAAATTTATAATTGGAAAATCTTATAAACTAAAAAAATCAGACAAATTTCTTTTTTTATCTACAGGAATAGCTTCAAGAATATCTTTCAATGCAGCAGAAAAATTAGAAAAAGAAAATAATATCAAAGCAGGTGTTATTCATTTTCCTACAATAAAACCCTTAGATAAAAAAGCTCTTCTTGACGCTATCAAAAAAGCAAAAAGAATTATTACAGTAGAGGAAAATGTCCTAACGGGTGGATTTGGTAGCAGCATTTTAGAATTTTGTAGCGATAATCTCAAAGAACATCTTCATAAGATTTCAAGAGTAGGTTTAAAAGATGTATTTATAGATGACTATGGAGATCAAAGCCATCTTCTAGAAAAATACAACATTACAGATAACGCACTAGCCAAGAAAATGTTAAAATTAATCAAAAATGGCTAAAAAAAATTTTTTAACCTCTAAAGAATTAAAACTATCTAACGACTTTAAAAAAGATGGATTCATAATCAGAGATGTTGCAAGCAGCAAATCTCTTAATTGGATACAATCAAAATTTGTCAGTTTAATCAAAAAAGAGTTTAAACTAAGTAATAATATTTCAAATATAGATATTTTAAACTTTACGCACAAAAAAATTTCTATTTCAAATTTGAATAATTTTAGATTAAAAATTTATAATTCAATAAATAAAGAACCTGATTATAGATATCATTATTTTCAAGTTGCTAAACCATTTATTGAAGCATTAGCAGGAAATGAACTTGCGATGCAAAAAAAAGTAAACTTAAGCATTCAGCTACCAAAAGATGATAGTTCGCTATTAGCTGTACATTCAGATGTTTGGGCTGGAGATTCTCCATTTGAGATTGTAGTTTGGTTACCACTGGTAAATTGTTTTAAAACAAAAACAATGTATATTTTGCCTCCCAAAAAAAATAAAATATTTAATAAAAAAGTATCTAAAAAAAAATATTCAGATAATGAAAAAGTTTACCGACTGATTAAGCAAGATGTTAAATGGATTAAAATTAATTACGGACAAGTTTTAATTTTTGATCAATCTTTACCACACGGTAATATTGTAAATAAGGAAAAAGAGACTAGATGGTCATTAAATTGTAGGTTTAAAAACACTTTTACACCTTATGGAGATAAAAAAATTGGAGAATTTTTTGAACCAATAACTTTAAGAGCTATTTCTGAAATAGGTCTCAGATATAAGCTACCTAAAATGAAATGAAAAAAATTAAAGGATATATTTTTAGTAGACCATTTTTGGATGAGAGGGCACCGCAGCATGTGCAGAATATTGTAATTAGAGATTATTGTAAAAAAGAAAACTTACATTATGGTTTAAGCGCTGTAGAATATGCAATGAAAAACTCTTATAAAACATTACATCAACTTGTAAATAATTTAAAAAGCTTGGATGGAATTGTTGCCTATAGCGTTTTTCAGTTACCTTCAGATGATTTACAAAGAAAAAATATCTTAAAAAAAATTATTAAACAAAAAAAAACATTATTTTTTGCTCTTGAGGGATTAAGACTATCAACTAATGACGATTTAAAAAAAATTGATAACATTTGGTTGGTCAGAAAGATATTACCTAACTGTTTAAAGAAAATTAATTAAATGGGCGCTCTTAAAAATTTTGTTACGAAAATTCATAAACAAACTAAAAGAAATTATTTACAAAGAATGATTAACGATAAAGTAAATTGTAGCAAAATAGCTAAAAAATATTCAAAACAATATTGGGACGGTAACAGAAAATTTGGGTATGGCGGTTACAGGTATATACC
>MDTB01136645.1_pt1 | contig 14250 bp, 16 predicted proteins | sample 811161 | NCBI WGS metagenome assembly MDTB01 (sample SAMN05326650, study PRJNA326480) | marine metagenome | isolation source: seawater | place: Mediterranean Sea | collected 2009
AAAAACTCAAAATATTCAAAAAAAATTATTCAAGCCGCGTCTTAATAATTATTGTAATTATTGAGACATAACCTTAAAAGAAAGGGGTGTATTAATTATGGAAGTAAAAAATAGAGCAAAAATCATATCTGACTGGATAAACAGCTATTGTGAGACTACTTCTTTTAGTCCAAAAGCTTTAGTTGTTGGTATCTCAGGCGGTATAGACTCTTCTGTAGTAAGTGCACTATGTGCGAACACAGGTAGAAAAACAATTGTGTTATCAATGCCAATTAAACAAATAAAGTCCCAACACGACTTAAGCTTGATGCATGCTAAATGGCTTAAAGAAAAATTTAAAAATGTTGAACATCATGTCATAGAAATGGATAAAATATTTGGTTCCTTTTCTAAAGTTTTAAACAGCTTTGACAATGAACATGGATTTGCAAATTCAAGAGCAAGGTTGCGAATGACAACTCTTTATCAGGTAGCAGCAGCAAATTCTGGCATAGTAGTGGGAACAGGGAATAAAGTCGAAGATTTTGGTGTTGGCTTTTATACTAAATATGGTGATGGAGGGGTAGATATATCTCCAATAGCTGATTGTACAAAAACTCAAGTATGGGAATTAGGTAAATATCTTGGTGTTTACGATGAGATTATTAATTCTCAACCAACTGATGGTTTGTGGGACGATGGGAGAAATGATGTTCAACAACTAGGATTGAGTTATGAAGATCTAGAAAAAGCTATGCAAAATAAAAATGACCCTAATTATCAAAAGTATTTAAAAATAAGAGAAAAAAATTTACACAAAATGAATCCTATACCAGTTTGCAAATTCAATGAATAATTTACAATTAACTAATTCACTCACTAATAAAAAAGAAATCTTTAATCCCATAAACTCAGAAAAAGTTTCTTTATATGCTTGTGGACCAACTGTTTATGATAACCCTCACGTAGGAAATGCTCGCGCTTTAGTAGTATTTGATCTTTTATTTAGAATACTTATTGAAATTTATGGAAAGAAAAAAACTATTTATGTTAGAAATATTACAGACATCGATGATAAGATTGTCGAAGCATCAAAAAATAAGAAAATAAGTATTTTAGATTTAACAAATACTGTAACTAAAAAATTTCATAAAGATTGTGAGAACCTATTTTGTTTAAATCCAACTAAGGAACCTAAAGCAACAGATCATGTTAAGGGAATGATAAGAATGACTGAAAAGCTTATTGATAAAAAAGCGGCTTACGAAAATAAAGGTCATGTTTTCTTTTCAGTATCTTCATTTAAAGATTATGGAAAACTTTCAAATAAAAATCCTGATGATCTTAAAGCAGGCGCCAGAGTAGAAGTATCAAAATTTAAAAAAGATCCATTAGACTTCGTTCTTTGGAAGCCTTCGAATAAAAATGATCCAGGCTGGGAGTCACCTTGGGGCAGAGGAAGGCCAGGCTGGCATCTAGAATGCTCAGTAATGAGCGAAAAATACTTAGGTAAAAATTTTGATATTCATGGTGGAGGGTTAGATTTAATTTTTCCACACCATGAAAATGAAATTGCCCAGTCTTGTGTTAATAATGGAACAGATAAGTTTGCAAATTATTGGATACATAATGGGTTTGTAACTATGAACAAAGAGAAAATGTCGAAGTCACTTGGCAACATAACAACAGTTGAAGATGCAACAAAAAAATATTCAGGCCAAGTAGTAAGACTGTCACTTTTAAGTGCGCATTATAAACAACCATTGGATTGGAATAATCAATTACTTATAGAACAATCTAAAATATTAGATAAATGGTACACAATGTATTCTGCAGAAATAAGTGAAAAAGCCCCAAGTTGCTTTAATGACTTGTTAGATGATATGAATACGCCACTTTATATTTCAAAATTACACGAGCTATTTCAACAGTCACAAAATGGCGATAAAAATAAAAAAAAAGAATTTAACAAAGCTTGCAGATTAATTGGTCTATTTAATGAAACTGCTGAAGAAAGAGACAGATTTAAGAAAAATAAAATTAAAATCTCAGAGCAAAATATATTAAGCAAAATTAAGGATCGCGAACAAGCTAAAAAAGTTGGAAATTACAAGCTTGCAGATAAAATCAGAGATGAGCTAAGTAAAGAGGGTATTGATATTAAAGATGAAAAGGATACAACGATTTGGAGTTATAAATGAGCAAAGATAAAATATATATTTTTGATACAACCCTAAGAGACGGAGCTCAAACTGAAGGAGTTGATTTTTCAGTCGAGGATAAAAATAAAATTGCAAAAATTTTATCCAATATAGGAGTCGACTATATAGAAGGTGGCTGGCCAGGAGCAAATCCAGTTGATAATGAATTTTTTGATAAATCACCTAATTTAGGTAATTCAAAATTTACTGCTTTTGGCATGACAAAAAAAAATGGGGTAAGCGCAGATAATGATCCTAATTTATCTCCTTTAATGAATGCTGATTGCAAAACAGTTTGCGTTGTAGGAAAAACTTGGGACTTCCATGTTAAAACTGCTTTGGGAATTAAAAAAGAGGAAAACCTAAAAAACATTAAAGAGACAGCTAAACATTTCATTAAAAACAATAAGGAATTTCTTTTTGATGCTGAACATTTTTTTGATGGTTATAAACATAATCCTGCCTACGCTCTAGATTGTTTAAAACAAGCATATGACGAAGGTGCAAGATGGGTAGTTTTATGTGATACTAATGGAGGTACTTTGCCCAATGAAGTAGGTGAAATAATAAATAAAGTTATTAAAGTAATTCCAGGTAAAAATCTTGGTATACACGCTCATAATGATACAGAAAACGCTGTAAGTAATTCATTAACAGCTGTTTTAGCTGGCGCAAGACAAATTCAAGGAACTATTAATGGATTAGGTGAAAGATGTGGTAACGCTAATCTTATTTCAATTATACCAACCCTTTTCTTAAAAAAAACTTTTAATGAAAAATTTGAATTAAATATAGATAAGAGAAAATTGTCTTCTTTGACAGAATGTTCTCGATTTTTAGATGAAGTTTTAAACAAAAAACCAAACAAAAGTATGGCATATGTAGGAGGATCTGCATTTTCCCATAAAGGGGGGTTACATGTATCTGCAGTCAAAAAAGATCCAAAAACCTATGAGCATGTAGATCCGAGAGAAGTTGGAAACCATAGAAATATTATTATTTCAAATCAATCTGGTAGATCTAATATTATTTCTAGACTTGAAAACTATGGAATCAAAATTGATTCTAAAGATCCCAAGGTTAAAAATATTTTAGACGAGGTAAAAGAAAGAGAATTTACAGGATATTCTTATGACGGAGCTGATGCATCATTTGAACTTTTAGCAAACAAATTGCTTGGTAAACTTCCTGAGTATCTCAAAGTAAAAAATTATAACGTTAATGTAAAAAAGGATAACGAATTAAAAACTACTGCAGAAGTAACTTTTATCATTGATGGCAAAGAGATTTCTTGTGCGGGTGAGGGGAATGGACCGGTAAATGCTTTGGATAACGCTATTAGATCAAATTTCAAAAAAGTTGAAAAATATTATAAATATTTTTCTGATCTTAAACTTTTAGATTATAAGGTAAGAATTTTAAATACTGGGACTGGCGCAACTACCAGAGTTTTAATCGAAAGTACAGATAAGACAGGGAAAAGCTGGTTCACCATAGGTGTGTCTCAAAATATTATAGAAGCTTCATTTAAAGCACTAATCGATAGCTTGGAATATAAGTTATTTAAAGAAAAAGCTCCAGCAAATATACATGAAAAATAAATATGGTTTTATTTTAATAGAACCTCAGTTAGGTGAAAATATTGGCGCTTCAGCTAGATCATTAAAAAACTTTGGATTTCATAATTTAATGATAACAAACCCAAAACTTGGATGGCCAAATACTAAAGCCAAAGCAACTTCTGTTGGAGCTTTTGATATTTTGAATAATACTAAAGTTTTTAACAATACCATCTCTGCAATTAAAAATTTTGATATTATATTTTCTTTTAGTGCTAGAAAAAGAGATATTAACAAAAAACATATAAGTATTAATAGTTTTTTAAAAATTAATAAAAAGCTAAAACAAAAAAAAATTGGTCTAATGTTTGGTCCAGAAGCATCGGGATTATCTAATTTAGACCTATCTTACTCAAATTATGTGGTACAGATACCTTCATCACCAAAGTTCAAATCAATGAATCTTTCTCATTCTGTATTTCTAATATGTTATGAAATATTTAAACTTAATAATTACAAAGTTACAAGACAATTAGTTTTTAATAAAGAAATTGGAAAAAAAGGTAAGATTTCTAAAATTCTAAAATTGTTAAAGACTAATCTTGAAAAAAGAAACTTTTTTAACCCACCTGAAAAAAGGAGTTCCATGATTAAAAACATAAACAATTTATTTTACAGAATGGAGCCAAATGACAAAGAATTGCGGATTTTAGCTAGTTTAATTGGATCACTTGGTAAAAATAAAAAAAAGCATAATTGACATTTACCCCCTAAACCTAGTAAACCCGAGATCAAATAATGACTAAAAGATTAAAATCAAAACATAAAGTTGATAGAAGATTAAAAGCAAACTTATGGGGTAGACCAAAGAGCCCATTTAATGTTCGAGCTTACCCTCCTGGCCAACATGGTCAAAATAAAAAAGGCAAACCAACAGATTATGGTGTTCAGTTACAAGCTAAACAAAAACTAAAAGCTTATTATGGCAATATAAACGAGAGGCAATTTAGAAATATATACAGAAAAGCTCTTTCAAAAAAGGGCGATACCACTGAAAATTTAATAGCTCTATTGGAAAGTAGATTAGATACAATAATTTATAGAGCTAAATTAGCACCAACTGTATTTTCTGCGAGACAACTAATTAATCACGGCCATATAAGAGTTAATAAAAGAAAAGTTAATATTTCAAGTTGCACAATACGAGATACTGATATTATTGAAGTAAGAGAAAAATCAAAAAAATTAAATGTGATTGATGGATCAATTCAAAGCAAAGAAAGAGAGATACCTGAATATATCCAACTTGATACAAAAAATAAATCAGTTAAACTTGTTAGAATACCAAAATTTTCAGAAGTACCTTATCCAATAATTATGGAACCAAATTTAGTTATTGAATATTATTCAAGATAAATTAAATTATTTTTTTTTCAGACAAGACTTTTTTAAGCTCACCTTTTTCGAACATTTCTTTTACAATGTCTGAACCGCCTATAAATTCACCTTTAATATATAATTGAGGGATAGTAGGCCAATCACTAAAATCTTTAATACCTTGTCTAAGATTTTCATCTTCTAAAACATTTATTCCATTAAAATTTACTTTTAAATGCTTTAAAACATTTGAAACAGCCATTGAAAAACCACATTGAGGCGAATCTGGAGTTCCTTTCATAAATAGACATACATCGTTATCTTTAATTAATTTCTCAATTTTTTGTTTAATTTCCATTCTATTTTTCCTCAGTTGTAATTGATAAAGCGTGAAGCTCATTGCCCATCTTGCCCTTCAATGATTTATAGACCATTTTATGCTGTTCAATTTTTGTCATACCTTTAAATACACTGGAAGTTATCTTTGCTGAATAGTGATTATTGTCACCCATAAGGTCTTTTATATCAATATTGGCATCAGGAATTGATTCTGTAATAAGTTTTTTTACTTCTTCAATTTTAATTGGCATTATATTTATAATACCATTCTTTGTTTAATTTTGAAAGTTCATTTACATTTATCTTTATTTCATTTTTGATCTCAAAAACTGATTTTTGAGTTTTACCTACCAATTCAAAATGAACATTATTTTTAATCAATATATTTTTAACATCATTATACTTTGATTTATTTATTTCCAGAACATATCTACCCTGATCTTCACCAAAAAAATATTCAAAAATATTATTTAGTTTTTTAGGTTTTTCAATATTTATTCCTATACCAGAACTTAAAGACATTTCAGCTAAAGAAATTATTAATCCCCCAGATGACACATCATGAACGGAATTTACTAAGTTTCTACTAATAATTTCTAGCACAGTTTCTCCGTTTACCTTTTCATTAAAAAAATTTATCTCGGGTGGAGGACCATCTTTAATTTCAAAAACTTCTTCGTATAAAGCGCTTTGATCTAAATGTCCGAATGTTTTTCCGATTAATATTATTAAACTATCTTCTTTTTTTAACCTATGATTTATAGGTAATCTAGTGTTTCTTATTAATCCTACTCCTCCAACAACTGGAGTAGGATTTATATTTTTTTTATTTGTTCCATTATAAAAAGAAACATTTCCTGAAACTACAGGAAAATTTAAATACTCACATGCCTGCTTAATACCTTTAACACAATTTGCAAATTCACCCATTACAATCTTGTCTTCAGGATTACCAAAATTTAAACAGTTCGTTATTGCAATAGGCTTTGCACCCACTGCTATTAAATTTCTCCAATTTTCACAAACAATTTGTTTACCGCCGCTTTCCGGATGTGCTTTACAATAATTAGCAGATGAATCTACAGAAACTGCTATTGCCTTATCTTTATTATGTATTCTAATAATTGCCGAGTCAGATCCTGATTTTTGAACTGTATCACACATTACCATCTGATCATATTGTTGGGTAATCCAATCTTTATTTGAAAAATTAGGGGATGACATAATCTTAATAAAAGCCTCATCAAACTTAATTTTTTTTAAGTCTTTAATCTTCCTCTTTCTAATTGGAAATTTTTTTTCGGTTAATTCTCTACTGTAAATTGGAGCTTCAGATGACAGTGCTGAGATCGGCACATCTGCAACAACTTTATTATTAAATCTTAAATTAATATGTTTTGATTTTGTAGTTTTACCTATAACAACAAAATCTAAATCCCATTTTTCAAATATTTTTTTTGCAAATTCCTCTTTTCCATCCTCTAATACTATAAGCATTCTTTCTTGGCTTTCAGAAAGCATCATTTCATATGGTGTCATATTTTCTTCTCTACAGGGAATTTTATCTAGATTGATTTCTACTCCTAAGTCACCTTTAAAAGCCATTTCAACACTCGAAGAAGTTAATCCAGCAGCACCCATATCTTGAATAGATATAATAGAATTGTCTTTCATCAATTCAAGGCATGCCTCCATTAATAATTTTTCAGTAAAAGGGTCCCCAACTTGCACAGTAGGTTTTTTTTCCTCAGATTTATCATCAAATTCTGCTGAGGCCATAGATGCTCCATGAATCCCATCTCTGCCTGTTTTAGACCCAACATACACAACTGATTTATCTATTCCCTTTGCTTTCGAGTAAAAAATTTTATTTTTATTTACAAGGCCCACCGCCATGGCATTTACCAAAATATTTTCATTGTAAGTAGAATTAAATTTTGTTTCACCAGCTACTGTGGGTATACCAATACAATTTCCATATCCTCCAATTCCAGAAACTACTCCATTAAGTAAATTTTTAGTCTTTTTGTTTTTGGTTTCTCCAAAATGAATTGAGTTTAACAAAGCAATTGGTCTCGCTCCCATAGTAAAAACATCTCTTAGAATGCCTCCTACTCCTGTAGCCGCTCCTTGGTAAGGCTCAATAAATGAGGGATGATTATGACTTTCAATCTTAAAAACTATGGCATCATCATCATCAATATCTATCACACCAGCATTTTCTCCGGGACCTTGAATTACTTTATCTCCTTTCACAGGAAGAGTTTTTAAATATTTTTTTGAGGACTTATAAGAACAATGCTCATTCCACATTGCTGAAAATAATCCAAGCTCTAAAAGATTAGGAGTTCGATTTAGTAAAATTTTAATTTTTTCAAATTCTTTTGAAGTGAGGCCATGTTTTTTTATAATTTGTTCTGAAATTTCCATTAATTTAAGATACTTAAAAAAAGGTTAATACCATCATCATTAGAGAGGAGTTTGTCTGTCATTCTCTCGGGATGAGGCATCATCCCTAAAATATTTTTGTTATTATTCATTATCCCTGCTATATTATTCGAAGAACCATTAGGATTAGTTAAGTCATTTACATTGCCTTTTTCATCGCAGTACTTAAAAGCGATTAATTTTTTATCTTCCAATTCTTTAATATAATTTTTATCAGCAAAAAAATTTCCTTCATTATGAGCAATATTAAGCTTTAATATTTGGTCTTCTTTATATTTGTTACAGAATTTATTATTCGTGTTGGTTACTTTTACATTAATGTCTTTAGATAAAAACTTTAAATTTTTATTCCTTAATAAAGCGCCTTTGAGTAATCCAGTTTCTATCAAAATTTGGAAACCATTACATATGCCTAAAATAGGACAACCATTATTTCCTGCTTTTATAACTTCTTTCAATATCTTAGATTTAGCAGCAATTGCTCCAGATCTTAAGTAATCTCCATATGAGAATCCTCCTGGAATTACTATTAAATCGGACTTAGGAAGGCTACTATCTTTATGCCAGACCATTTTGTTCTTAAATTGTAGTTTTTGTAAAGCAATAGCTATGTCTCTATCACAATTAGAACCTGGAAAAACAATTACAGATGAATCCATTAAATTAAGTTAATCTTATAATCTTCTATTATTAAATTGACCAAAAGTTTTTTACACATATCCTCAACTTTTTTTTTAGCCTCTGTCTCGTTGCTCTCATTTATTTCAATCTCAAAGTATTTTCCTTGTCTTAGGGACTTCAAGGTATCTAATCCCATGTTTTGTAAAGTTTGTTGAATTACTTTACCTTGAGGATCAAGCACATCTTTTTTTAATGTTACTGTTACAGCAAATTTCAAATTATTTTTTCTTAAATTTAATTGAGGTAGTTTTCCCAAAATTGACTTTTTTTACATTTGTTTCTTCATGCATAATACCCAGTCTTCTGGCAACTTCTTGATATCCCTCAATAATTTTGCCTAAGTCTTTTCTAAATCTGTCCTTATCCATTTTTTTTTCGGTTTTAACATCCCACAGTCTGCAAGTATCAGGGCTTATCTCATCTGCCAAAACTATCTCTGTTTCACCAATTTCCTTGTTCCAAGCTTTTCCGTATTCTATTTTAAAATCTACAAGTTTAATTCCTACACCTCTGAAAATTCCAATTAAGAAATCATTGATGCGTTTTGTCATTTCGTCTATTACTTTAATTTCACTCACTGAAGCCCAGCCAAAATTGTAAATATGCTCTTTTGATATCAAAGGATCTTGAAGTTCATCATTTTTATAACAGTATTCTAATAATGGTTGATCCAATTGAGTGCCTTCTGTAATGCCTAATCTCTTAGATAAAGATCCTGTTGCAATATTTCTTACAATAAATTCTATAGGAAAAATTTCTGCTTTTTTGATTAATTGTTCTCTCATATTTATTCGTTTTACAAAGTGAGTTTTGATACCACAATGACTTAAATTAGTTAAAATGTGTTCAGAAATTCTATTATTTAATACTCCTTTCCCTTCAATACTTGCTTTTTTTTGGTTATTAAAAGCAGTAGCATCATCTTTAAAATGCTGTATCAGTAAATTTTTGTCACTAGTTTCGTAAAGAATTTTCGCTTTTCCTTCGTATAATTTCTTTCTTTTATTCATATAAATTTATTTTTTTAAACATCTATTGAAAATTATATTAATTTTTTTTGTATGATAACTAAAATCAAATAATGTCTTTAGTTTATTAACAGGTATTTTTTTAGAAATAACGCTATCCTTTCTCAAATTTTCATAAAAGGAAGAATTATCTTTCCAAGACTTCATCGCATTTCTTTGAACTATTTTATAGGACTGTTCTCTTGTATATCCATAATTAGTTAATTCTAATAAAACTCTTTGAGAGAATAAAAGTCCGTGAGTTATATCAAGATTTTTCTTCATCTTTTTTGGATATATGTTTAAATTTTTTATTAAATCATTTAATCTAACTAATGCAAAATCAAGTGCTGTAGTTGAATCTGGACCAATATTTCTTTCAACAGCAGAATGTGAGATATCCCTTTCATGCCAGAGTGAAACATTTTCTAAAGCTGGTATCACAGAAGATCTTATCAATCTCGCTAAACCTGTTAAGTTTTCACTTAATATCGGATTTTTTTTATGAGGCATCGCTGATGATCCCTTTTGTTTATTTCCAAAAAATTCCTCAACTTCTAACACTTCTGTTCTTTGTAAATGTCTTATTTCAGTTGCAAATCTTTCAATAGAACTTGATATAATTCCTAATGTAGAAAAAAACTGGGCATGACGATCTCTAGGTATAATTTGAGTAGAAATTGGCTCAATTTTAAGATTTAGTTTTTTTGCTACATACTTTTCAACTTTAGGATCAACATTGGCAAAAGTTCCAACTGCTCCTGATATTGCGCATGTAGAAATTTCTTCAATTGAATTAAGTAGTCTTTTACGATTTCTTGAAAATTCTTGAAAAAAAGTAAGCATTTTAAGCCCAAAGGTTATTGGCTCGGCGTGAATTCCATGACTTCTCCCCACACATAAAGTAAATTTATGTTTGACTGCCTGTTTTTTAATACTTTTTAACAACTCATCAAGATCTTTAATAATTATCTCACCTGACTGTTTTAATTGCAAATTAAAGCATGTATCTAAAACATCTGAAGATGTCATTCCTTTATGTAAATATTTTGCATCGCTCCCAACTTTTTCAGTAATTGAGGTTAAAAATGCAATTACATCATGCTTAACATTTTTTTCAATATCTAATATTCTTTTTGGATTTATTCTCGACCTAGCTCTAACTTTTTTTGCAACTCCCCTTGGTATAATTTTTAACTTTTCCATAGCTTCTGCGGCAGCAATTTCAATTTTTAACCATAACAAATATTTGTTTTTGTCATCCCAAATATCTTTTAGCTCTTTTCTGGAATATCTTTCAATCATATTTTGTAGGGAGGAAAATTAAACTCTTTTTCAGATAGAGTAAAAATTTCATATCCATCACTTGTTATACCAACAGTATGTTCAAATTGTGCAGAGAGCGATTTATCTTTTGTTACAGCTGTCCAACCATCGTTTAAAACTTTTGTTTCAAATTTGCCAGCGTTAATCATGGGTTCAATAGTAAATATCATACCTTCTTGCAATTTTTGACCACTCCCTTTATCACCGTAATGAAGAATATTAGGCTGTTTATGAAAAGTTTTCCCAATACCATGTCCACAAAAATCTCTAACTACTGAAAACCCATTAGACTCAACGTGCTGCTGTATAACGTTTCCTATATCTCCCAAATGAATTTTTGAATTAAGAATATGAATTGCTTTCATCAAAGATTCATACGTAGTATGAACCAATTTTTTTGCTTTTACGGAAACTTCTCCTACAAAAAACATTCTACTTGTATCGCCGTGCCAACCATCATTAAATGCAGTTACATCTACATTCAAAATATCTCCCTCCTTTAAAATTTTCTCTGAAGGAATGCCGTGACAAACGGTATGATTAGGTGAAGTACAACATGATTTGGGAAAGCCCCTATAAAAGAGAGGTGCCGAATAAGCACCGTTATCATTAATATATTCAAAACAAATTTTATCAATTTCATTTGTGGAAACTCCCGGTTTAATAATTTTACAAACTTCATCAAGCGCACCAGAGGCGATTGAACCAGCCTTACGTGTTTTTTCAAATGCTTCTTGTATATTTTTATTCATTTTGAAAATTTATTTGTTTATTAAGTTTTATTCCTTTTGTGTAAAATTTACAATCAAAGGAGATCACTTTTAATTTATTTTTTAATGCTACTGTTAATAATTTAGCATATTGAGGGTCAATATCTTTTGCAATTTGAAAATATTTGCATTTTTCTCTTTGTACAACAAATATTAAGTAAATTTTATACCCCAACTTTTTCGCCTCTAATAAACCTTCCAAATGTTTTAAGCCTCTATCTGTTACTGAGTCTGGAAATTCTGCAATCCCTTTTTTCCTAGATAGAGTTACATTTTTAACTTCAATAAAAGTTTTTGAACTTTCATTTTGTAAATAGAAATCAAAACGTGTATTTTTACCAAATTTTTTTTCGGACACTATCTTTTGATTTTTACCAATAAATTTAAATTTATTTTCTTTTAAACCTTCTAAAACAATTTTATTAGTTAGATGGGTATTTATACCTACTTTACATCCATCCACCTCTATAATTTGCAAAGTGTATTTTAGCTTTCTATTCGGATTATTAGATTTTGTTATCCAAACTTTATTTCCTCTCTTTAATAAACCCATCATCGAACCAGTATTAGGGCAATGAGTGGTAACAATTTTATTTTTCAGATATACATCAACAAAAAAACGCTTATATCTTTTTATAAAAGTTCCTGATAAAAGCTCACTTTCAAAGTTCATTTATTAACTATGAAGAAAAAAATTAAAAAAGTAAATGCCGCTATTCTTATAATTGGTAATGAAATTTTATCAGGAAGAACACAGGATAAAAACGTATTATTTATATCAAAATGGTTAAATTTGAACTGTGGTATTTCTGTAAATGAAGTAAGAATAATATCTGATAATGAAAAAACTATTGTAAATAATGTTTTAAACTTATCAAAAAGGTTTAATTATGTATTTACAACAGGTGGCATCGGACCAACGCACGATGATATAACAGCTAAATCAATATCTGCAGCTTTTCATAAAAAATATCAATATCATAAAGAGGCTTTTAATATTCTGCAAAAATACTACGGAAAAAAAAATTTTAATGATGGAAGAAAAAAAATGGCAAAAATGCCACAAGGTTCAAAACTTATATACAACCCTTCTAGCGCTGCTCCAGGTTTTTTAACAAAAAATGTTTTTTCATTACCTGGTGTGCCTTCAATATTAAATTCAATGATTGATAATTGTAAAAAGTATTTAATAAAAGGGTCGAAAGTTCATAGCAAAACCATAAATATTTTTTCAGTTGAAAGCAATATCGCGAAGGAACTAGAGTTAATTCAAAAAAAATATATAAAATTTGTTGATATTGGAAGTTATCCATTTTTTAGATTAGGTAAAATAGGAGTTTCTATTGTCAGCAGATCAATTTCAAAAAATAAACTACAAAGTGTTAATAAAGAGATAATAAAGATAGTTAAAAAAAAAAATATAAAGATATTAAAAATTTAAATTAATCTAAACACATCATCAACAGATATTTTATTTATATCTTTAGAATCATAAATTTGTTTACTATCTAAAACTTTAATTTCATCAATTTTTGGAGAAAATTTTGAGGAATCAGTTGGACCAAATAGTACTATCATGGGTACATTAGCAAGACTGATCATATGCATAATACCATTATCTATAGTAACAGCCATTTTTAATCTTGTTGATAGCAATGTAACAAGAGCAGGGCAGGCTAGAGATGAATTAATTTCTGGTATTAATGCACCAGGCACTTCAGATTTTATCTGTTTTATTAAATTGATATTATCTTTTTCAAGAAAAAAAACTGGAATTAAATTTTGTTTAATTATTTTTTTTGCTAACAAAATGAAATTAGTTAATGACCAACTTTTCTCTCTATATTTATTTCCTTGAGTTAAAGATATTCCAATATAATTCTTATTAGGAAGTAATTTTTTTGCCTCATTTTTAAACTTATCATCAATTCTTTCTAAATTAAATTTAATTTTCTCTATTTTTTTATTAAAAATAAAACTTAAATTAGAAAGGTGATTTTTACTAAAATTCCCATTTTTTTTGGTGCAGAACCTAAAATTAAATGTTGAAGAGTAAAAAATATTATGGGGTATTCTTTTTAAAATCAATGTGTTTCTTAATTTTGATTGCAAATCGATTATCAAATCAAATTTTCCTAATTTATATTTCTCAAAATTATTTTTAGCTCTAAAATAATGCCACCATCTAAATCCAAAATATCTTAGTTTCAGGTCTAAAGTTTTTATCTTTATATTGTATTCTTTTAATTTACCCTTGAAATGATTTTCATGAGCCCCAAGATAAAAAATATCATATGATTTGAAACATTCTTGCAAGCTGACTATTAGGTCCATCAGCTGGATAGAGTCGCCTAAACCGCCACCAGAATTATATAGTAAGATTTTTTTCATTAGATATTTATACTTTATTTGATATGAATATTACATGACATCTCTAATGTATTGATATATTAAAATATCAAGAAAAAAAAGGAATGCCCTCGTGGTGAAATTGGTAGACACAAAGGACTTAAAATCCTTGCCCTTTTGGGAGTGCCAGTTCGAGTCTGGCCGAGGGCACCAT
>MDTB01163484.1_pt1 | contig 14250 bp, 9 predicted proteins | sample 811161 | NCBI WGS metagenome assembly MDTB01 (sample SAMN05326650, study PRJNA326480) | marine metagenome | isolation source: seawater | place: Mediterranean Sea | collected 2009
CGGCAGGCGCATCGATCTCAATATATCTTTGCAATTCGCTAAAGAAATCTGCACCGGCTTGGGCGATTGTTGTGGCCCGGCCTGCACGCTCGGTTCGTACCCTTGGATGCCCAGCAGGGGCCTCTACCGTGATTGCTCGTTGCAGCGCGCGGGCGGTGTCGATGTCTTCTAAGGACTCCACCAATACCCGAATAATGACCCAGGCGGTTGGGGTGCCGACCGTCACCACGCTGCTGTTGTCGTTGCGGGGAGGGGTAGTGGGGTCATAGGTCACGCGCACTTGAGTGCCGGCAACGCCATGATGCCGACGGCATACATAAGTCACGTGGGTGTAGCCGTCGGAGATCATGACGTTCCAGTAGCGTTGCGGATGATCCATAGGCGGCACGTTAATGATCAGATCACCATGGCGCAGGTCGTACCAGGCCGACGAGTACAACGTGTCATTGTTCGGCGCCACAATGGCGCGGTCATCTGGTGTCGCCAAATTGTTCACGTGATTCATAGTGGCGGTGTCGGTTCTGGAACACAGCAGCAATCGCGTGCGATGCACGGACATCAGAGGAAAGCCCCAGATATAGGCCTCAGTTGCGGGCGATAAAGGGGTGTTGTTGGTGGCGTCGGTCATAGGTGCTGCTGAATATCCTGGTGAAGCGATTAGATTCCGTACAATGCTTTCAAATGCGCCATAAAGCCGGCTTGATCCGCGGTGGCATCAGCGCGCACGGTTTTCACATGGGGGCGTTGTTCCATGCGCTCACAATAGGCGTCGAGTCCCGGTACTTCGGACAGCGGATCTCGATCCAGAAAGCGCTTCCCGACGCTGCGCACAATGGGCAGATTCAAGATAGCTGCAATATCTGCCAGCGTGAATTGATCGCCATAAGCGAAAGCCTCAAAGCTGGAAAGTTTTGCTAGCGCAGTGGTTGCTTTAACCATATTGGACTCAAAGTGCTGCAACGCCGCAGGGTTTGGATCGGTACCAGACAGCAGATTAGGGATCATAGGTCTTGCCGCAAGCTCAAAGTAGAGTTCAATAAATTGTGCCAGTTCCTGCACCTTTGCAGCGCCAAACGGCGTACTCGGCAATAAATTAGGACTCGGATGGGCACGTTCTATGTAGTCGAGAATGGCGCGAGATTCGCTGATGTAACCCTCTGAGGTCTCAAGCGCTGGGACTTTACCCAATGGGCTTTTGTCCAGGTATTCAGGTTTGTACTTTGCGCCAACGCCGGTATACGACAATACCTCGTCAAATTCGACGCCTTTTTCGAGCAACGCTAATTTCGGTACGTTGTAGTAGTTGCTGGAGGAAAAACCGTGCAGCTTGATCATGATAAAAGCTCCTAGTTTGGGCAAGAAGTAGCGGGGCATCCGCATCAAGTCTGGCATAAATCACGACTCAGTTTTGCGTGAGCGTGCGCACTTTTTGTGCGCCGCTCTTATCTGTTGGCATTGCAAAAGTATTGGTGACAAATGGTCAAGCGTGCCCTGCTCCTGTACCAGAGGTGCACAGTGCATTAGTCTAACTCGCTGTGGACAATGACTGGGGAAGGAGGGAAACCATGCTGCGCGTTGGAATCATTTTGTTGACGGCTGTTGTGCAGGGCGCTATCGCGCAGGAATTGACCACCCCTAGTGGCAAGCTGATGGGTGCAACATCCGAGCGCTCTGGCGCGATATCAGTTTTTAAGAGTATTCCGTATGCGGTACCACCAACCGGCGCGCGGCGCTGGACATACCCCAAAGCTCATCCAGGTTGGCAAGGCGTGCGCAACGCCACCCGATTCAGCCCCGCGTGTGTGCAGCACCCTTACCCAGAGGGCTCGTTTTTTGCGCGAGCCTCTGAACCGACGAGTGAGGACTGTCTCTACCTCAACGTTTGGTCATCGTTGCCGCGGGACAAGAAACTGCCGGTTATGGTGTGGATTCACGGTGGTGCGTTAACCCGTGGCTCTGGTTCCGCGGCCACATACGACGGCACAGAGCTGGCGAAAAAAGACGTGGTTTTGGTCACCATTAACTATCGCTTGGGAGCGCTTGGCTACTTGGCTCATCCCCAGTTGAGTGCAGAAACGTCTACCAATACCTCTGGCAATTATGGCACTGCTGATCAGATTCAAGCGCTGCGTTGGGTGCAAGACAATATCGCGGCGTTTGGTGGTGATCCGAGTAATGTGACTATTTTTGGTGAGTCAGCTGGGGCATGGAGTGTCAATCAGCTCGTCAGTTCCCCAGACGCTAAAGGCTTGTTTCACCGGGCCATTGGTCAAAGTGGTGGTAATTTCAGAAAGCTCACAGCACTGCGCAGCGGTGAGCGCCCGGCTGAGTCTCGAGGTATTGCGCTGCAGCAAAAGTTGGGGGTGGAATCTTTGGCGGCTATGCGCCAGCTAGACGTCGTGGAGGTTTTGCAAGCAGACGACGGACGGTCTCACCGTGCCATCGTCGATGGCAAGATCATTCCGGCGCAGCTGTATCAGCTCTTCGCCGCCGGCGAGTTTAACCAGGTGCCAGTCATGCTTGGCTACAACGCTGAAGAAGGCACTACGTTGGGCGCGTTACGCACCATGCCCGGCAACTCCCAAGCCTATGAAAAACAGTTACGGCAACGTTTTGGAGCCGCTGCAGAAAAGGTGCAGGCGTTGTATCCGAGTGATGATATTCGCGGCTCGGTGCTGGCGCTTTCCTCGGACGCCGGCTTTGGCTGGAACATGCAGCATTGGGCGAGCAAATCAGTACAGCATGCGGTGCCTGCTTATTTGTATTACTTCACCCATCAACCTTTAGGTCCAGAATTAGGCGCGTTTCATGCCGCCGAGATTGTCTATGCGTTTAACAATGTAAAGCACACTGCAGAATTTGATGCAGCGCGAGATTTAGCGCTGGCCGAGCAGATTTCCGACTACTGGGTTAACTTTGCAACCTATGGAGATCCTAACGGCAAGCAAAAGGGGCAATGGCGCCAGTACGCTGCTGACTTAAAGACCCATATGGAATTTGCCGGTGACGGCGCAAAGCCTAGTCAAGGACTGATGCAGGACAGCTATGAGCTGTTTGAAAGCCTGTATCAACAAGAACGTTAGTCCAGCGCTCAAGCGTTAACTCGTAGTGCTCGCTGGTTCGCAGACAAGTATGAACTCGCAAAATAGCGAAACCGCGACAGTCCGGGCTGGCCGTCGAGGCTGGGCGATTGTGCTGATGATCGCTTTGGCTGCTGCGGTGGGGCAGTCCTTCGGGCGGTTTAGCTTCGGTATCTTGTTGCCGGCCGTTCGCGACGATATGGGTGTTAGCAATACCCTAGTTGGCTTTATTAGTGCCGCCAACGTAGGCGCATACCTACTCGCGACACTAGCAGTAGCGTGGCTGACCAGTCGCGTGCGGTTACTCCAAATCATGCGCGCAGGTCTGTTGCTTGCCACGCTGGGTTTATCTATTGCCGCTGTGGCAACGTCTGCTTGGATACTGGCTATTGGGCTGTTTGTAACGGGAATTGGCGGTGCGCTGTTGTGGATTCCGGCACCGGTCATAGCTGCCGATGCTATGCCCGCAAATAAGCGCTCTATCGCCGTGGGGTTGATGAGTTCCGGCATCGGTGTTGGCGTTATGTTTGTCAGTGTGCTGAGCGGGGCCTTGCGTTCTAACCAGGGCGATGGCGCCTGGTCCCTTGTCTATCAAATTCAATGTGCTATTGCGGTGGTGCTACTGGTCGTGATCCTGGTTGTGGTGCGTCATCAGCAACACGCGCCGTCGAGCGCTGGTGGCCTTGGCGGTTTCGCTGCGTTAGCGCGTATGCCCGGCTGGGTACCACTGTTGGTCGTTTATTCAGCTTTCGGCTTTATGTATTTGTTAGTGATGGGTTTCATAACCGCGCGGCTAGAGGACGACAGTGGCTGGAGCTCCGCAGACGCTTCGTTTGCGTTTTCGGTTATGGGCTGCGCGATGATCTTTGGCGGGCCGCTGTTCACTGCCGTCGCGCAGCGTTTAACGGTGCGTATAACCCTAGTCTTTGGCTTTGGCCTGTGGCCATTGCTGGTAGCGATTGTGCTCAGTGGGGTGCCTGCAATTACGTTACCCGCTTGCGTGGGCCTTGGCATGCTATTCGCGGCGCTGCCGACGTTGGTTACTCTGTATGTGGTAGAAAACACCAGTTCTGAAGACTATGGGCCAAGCTTTGCCGCTGCCACACTCGCATTTGGAATTGCGCAGACCACAGCACCGCCAATTGGCGGCGCCATTGCCGATCAGAGCGGAACTTTTTTATATGTCTTTGTGTTGTCCGCAGTGGTCAGTGGCTGCGGTTTTTTTGCGGCATTACGGCTGCCAAAAACAGCGCGTTAAGGTGGCGACGCTGGCGTCGCTTAGCTTGGCTTACTAAACCCCTCGCGCAATACCGGCTCCACTTTGGCGACCTGCAGTAGCGACTCAACACAATCTCTGATCGACTCGTCTAAGGGTCGAAAGCGCATACCCGTAACTTCTCGAATGCGATCGTTACGCAGTTCGCACTGCGCCCAGATGTCGCGCATTTCTTGTTCTCGCGCTTGGATACGCTCCGGAAACGGGTCGGTCACCGGCGGTGTTGCATGACCCAGTTCCGGTAGCAGTCGATCGATTGATGCGCAAACATCTTCAACATTGCGCGTGTCTGTTGACCAGGCGATAAAGCGGTCGCCATTGGCAACGTTGACGTTCTCAAGCAACCGAATATGACACTCTGCATCGTCGCGCACATCCACCGTCATCCAAGGCCGGTAAGCGCCATTCTGGAAGTACTTGCCTAACAGCATCATTTCGATGTTGTGTTGCCATGGTCCTTTGTCTTTTTGATGTGCGGCGAGAATAGGACCGACGTTGTCGGCCGGGCAGACGCGAATGCAATCCCAGTTGCCATTAGCTTCGGCCGCCTCGGTGAACATCCGCTCCAGAGTGACTTTGCCAATGGAATAACCCTGCCCTCGTTCAGGCGTTCGCTTTGGGCTTGCCTCGTCTGGATAGCGATCCTCGTAAAACACCGGTCGGCGTACCAGTTCCTTGAGATCAGCTTCAGAAATAATCGCTGCAATGCTCGAAGTTACGATGACGCGATTTACTGAGCCAGACTGGTTGATGCTGTTGATCACATGCGCGCAAACGCCGCGCATGTAGTCATCATCGTCGTAGTCGCTGACATGGGAGACGTGGCAAACACCCTGGCAACCCGCAAAAATGTCATCAAAACAGCCGGCTTGATCTAGGTCCGCAGAGTGCAGTGTTAGCCGACCAGACGCATAACCCGGCATGTTGCGCAAAAAATCAGTCTTGGCGTTGTCATTTACATCCCGCACACAGGCGCGTACGCGATAGCCTTTGTCCAGTAGGCCGCGTACCACCCAACCGCCGATGAAGCCAGCGCTGCCAGTCACCGCGACGCTACTACCTTTTGGTATTGGTGCCATTTAACTCCCTCCTATGTTCGGTACTGCAATTTTCGGATCGCAGTATAGCCCTGATTGCACGCCGCACGTGCAGGCCTCGGCAATTTCGTAAACATGGCCCGCAGACTGCCGTCGCCACTAAATAAAGCGTAAACTTTTGGTGATCAAAAATACTGGCATGACTTGAGACCTTTGATGTTTGATACCACTTTTGCCCAGCGTATGCTGACGACGACTTTGTTGTGAATACTGTTACCGAGCGTCACGCCGTGCAGGCTTTAGAGCAAGGGCGGGTGGCAGATGCGTGTCGTTTATTTGCTGAGGTTGCGCCTCATCTTAAAGATCCAAAGTCATTGTTCGCCGCAGCGGTAGCCTTCGCGTCTGGCTCGCGCTTTGCCCAAGCGTTGGACATGCTCGGGCGTCTCGATGCGGGGCGCGAACCGCTCGGCGAGTCTTTGAACTTGCGGGCGGACATTTGCGCGCAGATGGGGCGAGACCGAGACGCCGCTGCGATCTATGGAGAATTGATAAAGCGCGGGCGTGCCGACGAAGCGTTGTATTACAAATACGCGCGCGCGTTGTTTAGTGCTGGTGCAGTAACAGCGGCGTTGGCAGCGCTGGAACCGGCGCTGCGGGTTAAGACAGCGCAAACGCGATCGCAAGCTAAGTTGCTAAAAGCGCGCTGTGACGCGGCGCTCGGCCACTATGCCCAAGCTCAGCAGCAGTTCGAAAAGTTGCTCAAAAACAAAGATTTGGATGACGCGGCCCAATACCGGTTAGCCCGTTTAGCGCTACACACAGGAGAGTTAGAAAAGGCGCAAAAGCTTTTGCAGGCCTACTCGCGTAAACATCCAGAGGTGGCGGCCGCGCAACAAGCGCTACTGTTGACGTATATCCACGCAGGCCAATCGGAGCCTGCTGCGAAGATGATTCAGGGTTTGCATGAGCACAATGGCGACCCAGAGACTATCTTTATCGCCGCTGACTTTATTCATGAGATGGAGTTAGGCGATGTTTTTGAGCTTCTCGAACGCGCTTGGCGGCAGCACCACAATCCAGCGCTATTTCGCGGTTATTTGACGCGCCTGTTGGTGGCAAACAACCACGATGCGGCACGCGCATTACTCGACCAGTACGCGGCGCGTTATCGTCGCGATGCGCTGTGGGAGTGGGGACAGATGAGTGTGCTGCGACACAACGGTGAACATCAGCAAGTGTTGGACTTGGCCACAGCCGCCAGTACCGACGAACCGCACACAGAGGCCATGTGTTTGGCGTACTTTGCGTTAGGCCAATATGACCAGGCGCTTGCGCGGGCCATGGCGTTGAATAAGCAATACCCAGCAGATCAGTACTTTATTGCTATGCTGGTGACAGCACTACGCTGTCTGGGAGATCCGCGTTATCAGCAGTTGGTAAACTACGCGACCATGCTACACACCGTGGATTTGACCGAGTCCTCGCCAAATTCACTGTCGACCTTAGATTGGCCGACGCTGTCGAAACAAATTGGCGCACTGCACGTTATGCGCCACTCTCCGCTGCTACAGTCGGTGCGTTCAGGTACACAAACTGCCGGCAACTTGTTTGTTGCGTCTCGGCAAGCAGCAGTTACCCAACTGAGTCAGCGTATTGACGCCGAGGCTCAAGCCTACTTTAACCAGCTCTCAGCCCTTGGTCTGCCCCAGCAGCATCCGCTTAACCTGTTCCGACCTGCGCAACCGATGCTGCACGCCAGTTGGTCGATAAAAGCTCGCGCTGAGACCTACCATGAATCTCATGTGCATTCGAAAGGTTGGTACAGCGGCACCTGTTACATCGATGTGCCGACTACGTTCGCCGACGATAATTCGGCGGGTAAGTTGGTTTTTGGCGAACCGCCATTTGCAACCAAAGATCCGTTGCCTGCAGATGCCGAAGTGCTCCCAGAGGTCGGCAAGTTAGTGCTGTTCCCGAGTTACTTTTGGCATGGCACGCGCCCTTTCGTCGGAGCCGAGAGTAGATTGGTAACGGCGTTCGACTTTGGTAATCCGGATTGCTTTGTCTGACACAGACGCTGGGGCCGTACTGTAGATTGATTTAGCAGGGGTTATATTTAGGGCACTGCTTTAATCCTGAAAAAACAAAGGGGGGGAAATTGAAGCCATTAGAGGGAATCACAGTACTGGAGTTCTCGACCATGATCACGGCGTCGTTTGCAGCGATGATGATGGCAGAACAAGGCGCGCGGGTGATCAAGGTCGAACCGATGAACGTCGGCGACCCCATGCGCTACATTGGCGCTAACAAAGGCGGTATCTCGTCGTTGTTCGCTAATTGTAATCGCGGCAAACGATCAATTCGGGTCAACCTTAAAGAAGCTGCGGGCCAAGCGCTTATTCGTGAGCTGGTGCCTGAGGTGGATGTTTTTATTCACAACTTTAGGCCCGGGGTGATGGATAAGCTCAATCTTGGTAGCACGGCGCTACGCGAATTGAATCCGCGCTTAATCTACACGGCCATCTCTGGTTTTGGCAAAGAAGGTCCATTGGGCAACGCGCCAGCCTACGATCCCATCATTCAAGCCCATGCCGGGTTGACCGCGACTCAAGGCAGGGGCGGTGAGTCGGCGTTTTTTCGGACGCTAATTTGCGACAAAATAACCGCTTATACGGCTTGTCAGGCAGTAACCTGCGCATTGTATGTGCGCGAAAAGACTGGTTCTGGTCAACACATTGATTTATCGATGTTGGATTCCGGTTTGTTCTTTGTGTTTCCCGACGGCTTTCAAAACCATACCTTGCTGGACGCAGATCATGAGCGCGGTCCGTTGCTGATTGACCTGTTGTACGAGCTGACACTGACCAAGGACGGCGCGGTGACGATTTCAGCAGGCACTGATGAGATGCAAATGCGCTCGCTGATCGCAATAGGAATGGAACATTTGCTTGCCGACGACCGCTTTAACTCGTTCGAAAAATTAGTAGCGAATTTAGAAGAATTTAAGCAGCTCGTTGCTTCTGCCTACTTGCAATTTACCACTGACGAAATCATAGAAAAATTGCAAGCCGCTGACGTGCCGTGTGCTCGTTGTCTAGACCATGAAGAAGTTTTGGCGCAGGAGCAATTGGCGGCTAACGATTCACTTGCGGTTATAGAACATCCGATTATGGGCAATATGCGCGTAGTTAAGTCCCCGGCGCGGTTTGATGGCGAACGCTTAGAGCCGTCGCGGCCCAGTCCCGATCATGGTGAGCACACCGCAGAGGTGCTGCGGGAGTTCGCCGTTAGTGCGGAGCGGATAACACAAATGACCGAACAGGGTGTGGTGGCATAAGCCAACTGAGCAATGTGGGTAAAGGTCGGTAAAAGAATGGGAGGCAAACAAGTGTTCAGAGGATTGAGCGTAGCGGCACTGACAGGTCTGCTGCTGGGGTGTGGGGCGTCGCCACAAGTCGAGCATCAATACGATGTGCAGTTGCGATGGACGAGTTACGGCATTCCTCATGTTAAAGCCGACGACTGGGGTAGCCTCGGTTTTGGTTTCGCCTACGCCACGGCTACAGACGCAGTGTGCGTTATTGCCAAGGATGTGCAAATGGTCAACGGCAACTTGTCGGCGCACTTTGGTGCTGACGGTGGCAACCTGCAAAGCGATGTTTTTCACAAGGCGATTTTAACTGACACCAAACTCAGCGCGTACAACCAGCAACAGAGCGCCCGCGCAAAGCAAATTAATGCTGGCTACGCGGCTGGATATAATCGTTTTTTGCAAGATCATAAAGACGCTATGCCAGCAAGCTGTGCTGGTGCGGAGTGGGTGCGGCCGATCACCGAAACAGATCTGGTGCGGCTAGCCATTGGCGTTGGTATTCGTTACGGGCTGGGGCGTTTTCAAAAGCAGATAGCTGACGCCTCGCCCGAACCTCAACCAACCGATCTCGCTCAAGCGCAGTGGACGTTACCAGTCGGTATGGGCAGCAATGCTATTGCGATCGGGCGTGATTTGAGCGCGAGCGGCCGTGGCATCTTGCTCGGCAATCCGCACTATCCATGGCACGGAGCGTCGCGCTTTCACATGATCCATCTCACGCTGCCCGGCGAACTGGATGTCATGGGAGCGAGTTTGCTCACGACTAATCGCGTTGCCATAGGCTTTAATAAAGACATTGCCTGGACACATACGGTGTCGACAGCAAAACGCTTCACCCTGTACCAACTTGCGTTGAATCCGCAGAACCCGTTCGAGTACCGCTACGACGGTGAATACCGAGCAATGCAAAAGCGCTCAGTCAGTGTTATGCAGCCTGGTCCAGATGGCGCCATCAGTCCGCAGCAATACACGGTTTATTTCACCCACTATGGCCCAGTGGTGGAATCGCAGGCATTGCCATGGAATGAGCAATCGGCGTTTGCAATTCGCGACGCGGTGATCGACAACTATCTCACAGCCGCCACATACGACGCCTTGGCAAAGGCAACGTCGACCGCGGATGTCGAGGCGGCTATCAGTCAGCAGGGTGTGTATTGGACCAACACGGTGGCGGCGGATCGACAAGGCAACGCGTTCTACGCCGACATCAGCGGTACGCCAAATATCGACCAGGAACTGCTTGAGCGCTGCCAAATCGACTTGCCTGACAGCATGAGTTACCTGATTTTGTTGCGCGGCGACGATTCCAGTTGCGAATGGTACGACGATCCAGCAAGCAAAGTTCCCGGCGCGTTGCCCCCGCAGCGGATGCCTCGCCTCACCCGCAGCGATTACGTTAGCAATTCGAATGACAGTTACTGGTTGACTAACCCGCAGGCGCCGCTCGAAGGCTACGCGCCGGTAATTGGTTCGGAGCGCACCGCGCGCAGTTTGCGAACTCGCGCCGGACTATCACAACTGGCAGAGCTGCAGACCAGTAAAGCAAAACTCACATCGCAAGACCTGCGCAATATGCTCTATAACCAGCGCAATTTTGGCGCTGAGCTGCTGTTGGACGACGTACTTAGTTTGTGTGCGAACGATGCACAGCTGCAGCGAGTTTGCGCAGCACTGCAGGGCTGGGATCGCACGATGAATGTTGCTGCAACAGGCGGTCACGTATGGCGCGAATTTTGGCGCAATGCACGCAACATTAAGAACTTATTTGCCGAAGACTTTGATGCGGAAAATGCAGTGGCGACGCCCGCGGGCGTAAACATTGTAGACACTGACGTTCGAGAGCAACTTCGGCAAGCGCTGCTAAGTGCCGCAAAACGCTTGGACGAAGCCAATATCCCCCTCGATGCGCCGTTAGGCGAGATCCAATATGCGCAGCGTAACGAACAGAAAATTCCCATTCCGGGCGGCGAGGGCTGGGCCGGTATGTTCAGCATGATCCGCACTAATTTACAGAGCGACAAGGGCTATGCACGGATCTTTCATGGCAACAGTTACATCCAAACCATTGGTTGGGATGAAGACGGTGCGCTGGACGCAAAAGGCATGCTGACTTACAGCCAGTCGCCAGAACCCGACTCACCCCACTACAAGGACCTTACCGAGCTGTATGCCGCGGGCGAGTGGATCGACTTGCCGTTTACGGAACAAGAGATCGCCGCGGATCCGCAGTTACGCAGTATCAGATTGCAGCAGTATTCGACGGATATAACACGTTAGGAAGTGAGTTTTGCAGCGAAAGATTCCTGGTGCGCAAGCTCCGCTCGAGATCAGTTGGGACCGCTTCGGTGTGGCTCACGTGTGGGCGCAAACCGTAGCCGACGCCTATCGGGGTATGGGCTACGCTGCGGGTTACGAGCGACTTTGGCAAATTCACCTGAGCTGTGCGTACGCCAACGGTGAGGCTGCGGCGCTGTTGGGAGAGCGCTTCATTACCCAAGACGCCATGCACAAAGCATTTAACGTTGATGGTCGTCAAACTCCCAGACCTTTGAGCTCAGGAGATTGGATCGCCAGTGCGTATCTGGACGGGTTGAACGCCTATGTGCGGTCGCTCCACGAGGTGCCGCCAGAGTTCCTGCACGCTGGCGCGCAGCCGCGCGAATTCACCATGAACGATATTGCTGCGCGTTACCGCTTTACCTCATGGTTTCAGCACAAGAGCTGGACCGAAAAGCTGATGCTTGGTCGGCTTATGGCCACCCACGGTGTTGAGTATTTTCGCGATCATGTGTTGCACTTGTCTGACCAGGATTGTGCGCAGGTAGAGTTGCTGCGTGCACCGCTGCAAAACCTAGAGCCGAAGATTGTTGAGCTTGCTTACCCGGAAGTAAGCGTGCCGAATTTTTCTGGCAGTAATAACTGGGCGGTTACTGCCGAGCGCTCAGCCTCTGGGTTTCCGTTATTGGCAACGGATCCCCATCAACCGCATAGCGTTCCGAACACGTTCTTCTACGTGCATCTGCACGCTGGGGATTGGGATGCCTTTGGTGCTGCTTTCCCTGGGGTGCCGTACTTCATGATGGGCTTTAACAATGATCTTGCTTGGGGGCTGACTACGGGTTTCATCGATTGTTACGACTTATTTGTCGAGCAGGTTAATGGTGAGCAATATCGTGGGGTAGACCAATGGCACGCCATCGACAAGCGCACAGAACGTGTGGCTACCAAGGGCGGAGAGGTTAAACAGGTAGAGATTCAAACCACCGATCATGGCGTCCTATTGGAGCCGCTTATGCAGCAATTGGGCATGCTAGAAGGTACACCGGCGGAATACCAAACCAGCTTGTATTGGTCGTTGCGTAATGTGCCGACCTCTGCCGGAGCGTTAGCGCTGTTACCTACAGCGAGCAGCGCCGAAGAGTTTGGCGAATTGCTGTTTGAAAACGACATCTGCCCGCTGGTGAACAACATCATCTGCGTAGACAAAAACAGTAATTTGCAGCGTTACATCGCTACCACAACGCCAGCGCGAGTGGGTGTTACCGGCTCAGTACCCCTTGCAGCTTGGGATCCAGCCCATAGCTTCGCGCTGTCCACGGCAGCACAACTCACGGTAGAGCGTAATCCGGTAGACGGTATCGCGCTCACGGCCAACAACGACACCATGGGCGAGACCGGCGATTTTTATATTCATAACTTCCCTATTCATAGCTCTCGTGCTGACCGCATTCGGGAGTTGCTTGCCCAGCAGCAAAGATTCACCGTAGATGACTTTTGTCAGATGCAGATGGATCTTAGCGATCTGCGCGCGCAAGAAATCTTGCCCGACTTACTTACGCAGCTACGCGACAGTGACGACGCCAATGTGCAATTGGCGGTGAGCTTGTTCGAACAATGGGACTGCACCGCTGACGTTGATTCAGCGGCAGCCTGTGTTTACTACCCTTTACTAGATCGATACTGGCCCGGTCGTTTCATGGCGGCGGCATTAAACGAAGATTTGTTAAAACTGTTGCCAGGCGCAGCGCCTGGTCTCAATCGTTTCGACATCGCTTCTTTCACTCAGCAGCACTCGCCCTGGGCGCCGCACCGCGAATTGTTACGCCGCGTCCTGCGTGAAGAGGTGAGTATCACGGTGGCCAACGTTAAAGCCGCGCTAGGTGAGGACTCGCAGCACTGGCGTTGGGGTGATTTGCATAAGGTGCAGTTTGCGCATCGTCTCCACAAACAGCCGGCCTGGCAGACCATGAATGTTGGTCCAGACGAAATTGGCGGCAGCCCCAACACTCTGGCTATGGCAATGCACATGGGTAAAGGCCCAGGACAGACAGACCCCGGGGAAATAGCTTGCCGTGTTTATCACGGCCCGGCGTACCGGCTGGTGGTGGATTTGGCCGACACGCGTCAAGCACGGTTTGTCATAGCTGGAGGCAATGGCGGTCGCGCTGGAACTGATTTGGCGGTCAATCATTACGCGGCCTGGCTGGCTGGAGATTACTTCACCTTGCGTTTGGCAAGGGAAGACATTGACGTTGTCGAGACGTGGCAATTTGCTCTTTAAGCGTCGCTGGCACACTTAGACAAAGCTCCTAAAACTTAGACCTACATTAGACTTCTCGCTCAACCCGAAGGGTGGACGCTGGGGTTTCTGCGCGGCGTCCCTATCATTGCAAAGCCGCGCAGGGATTCGGCGAAATCATCGATCGGTGAGGCTGAAGATCCCACTCGGCGAAGCGATCGGTTAATCCACTGTCCAAGAAAAAGGAAAGTAATGAACAAGTTTGCAAAAGTTTTAGCGCTCTGTTTCGCCGCTGCTGCAGGGCAGCCGGTATTTGCAGCCGACTGCGAATTTAGCATCGGCACTGGTGACATGCTGAAGTTTGATGTTGCTGAGATGTCGGTGTCGGCATCCTGTGAGACCGTCAAAGTCACGCTCAATCACAAGGGCAATCTGAACGCTAACATCATGGGCCACAACTGGGTGCTATCAAAAACTGCCGATGTCCAAGGCGTTGCAGCCGACGGTATGAGTGCCGGTGCGGCAAGCGGCTACATTAAAGCAGGCGATGACCGAGTGATTGCTGCAACTGCCATCATCGGCGGTGGTGAATCCACGAGCGTCGAGTTCTCTGTTGCGCAAATGGCGGTGGGAGCCGACTACACGTTTTACTGCACCTTCCCAGGGCACTCTTTCGTGATGCAGGGCAAGTTTAACTTAACCACGTAAGCGCCTGCGGTTTTCGCTGAGCGATCTGGTTAACGTCGCTAACGCCCCTTAGCATTTACCAGGTCGCTCAGCGTTTTCTCCTCGCCACCAAGTCCCAACTGTGCGTCCATAGCCTGGATACTTGTACTGATGCGTGCGGCGGCACCATTGGTAATGCGAGTGTGGAGGCGCTGAGCAACCCATCCCCCAACGAGCGCGAATACGCCCAGAATGGCGAACATCAGTGCATACCCTGTTGCCCCCGGCAACGAGTCTAA
>MDTB01179814.1_pt1 | contig 14250 bp, 12 predicted proteins | sample 811161 | NCBI WGS metagenome assembly MDTB01 (sample SAMN05326650, study PRJNA326480) | marine metagenome | isolation source: seawater | place: Mediterranean Sea | collected 2009
AGTCTTAGAAGATTCAAAATTAATTATTGAGTATGATAAATTTTCTTTAGATGATGAATTCTTACTAGAAAAAAGAGTTTCAGAATCATGGGTCTTAATCTTCCCAGGCTTAAATAATGATGCTCTAAAAAATAACTTTATTAATGAACTTAAAACTCTTGGTATTGAATCTATAATTGATCTGAAATTTAAAGATAAAACTATGTTTGGAATTGGACCGTTTGTTGATAAAAGAATGGCAGAAATAATCGCCGATAAAGTTAATAAGTCAACTGGCGAGAAAAGTATTATTAAGAGACTAAATAATTGATGGCAACCTTAGATATAAGTATATTAATATTTTTGATTTTTTGGTCTCTACGTGGTTTCATCAAAGGGTTTTCTGCTGAAATTATTTCTCTTTTAATTTGGGTGATTGCTATATACTTAACCTTGAATTTTTTTCATATACCGGTCAATTATATTGAATCATACATTCAGTCTCCGGATATATCTATGATTTTAACATATATATTGATATTTATATTTACATTCATGATATCTACAATATCTGGTTTCTTCGTTTCAAAATTCGTTAATATATTAGGATACTACTCATTTGATAAATCTCTTGGTTTTCTCTTTGGTGCAATTAAAGGTGTTGCATTTATTTTATTAATAACCTTTTTTATCATGAATACTAACTTATCTGATCATAATCTTGTGCAAGAATCGCAATTTATACCTTATTTTGATGATTTTTTGATAAATTATTTAAATTCTAGTGATTCACTCTTTGATAGTTTACGATTAAATATATAATATATAGCATATGTGCGGGATAGTAGCTGTTTACGGGACCAACAATGTAGTTCGCGATATTTATGAATCGCTAACTGTCTTGCAACATCGCGGTCAAGATGCATCAGGTATTCTAACAAATCATAATGGAAAAATTACTCTGAGAAAGTCACTAGGCTTGGTTAGAGATGGTTTTGATGCTAAACATATTACCAGATTAAAAGGTAAGTTAGGTATTGGACATGTTAGATACCCAACTGCTGGACATGCTGATAGTTCCGCAGAGGCACAACCGTTTTATGTTAATTCGCCTTATGGTATAGGATTAGCTCATAATGGTAACCTGATAAATTCAACTGACTTAAAGAAAAATTTATTTTCTGAAGATCTTAGACATATAAACACGAAATCAGACTCGGAAATATTATTAAATATTTTTGCACATGAATTACATCTTCACAGCAAAGAGACATTCACGCCTGATGATGTCTTTTACGCCGTTGCAGGTGTTCATAGAAGAGTTAAAGGTGCATATGCTGTTGTAACCCTTATATCTGATCGTGGTATTGTAGCATTTAGAGATCCAATGGGCATTAGGCCCTTATGCTTTGGTACAAGGGTTGTAGATGGTAAAAAAGAGACAATGGTTGCATCTGAATCTGTTGCCTTAGATTCAGCTGGTTTTAAGCTTGAGCGAGATATATTGCCAGGCGAAGCAATTTTTATAGATATAAATGGTCAAATACATACTAGATTGTGCACAAAGAACACTGGGCACTCACCTTGTATTTTTGAGTTTGTTTATTTTGCTAGACCTGACACTATAATTGATGGCATATCTGTTTACTCTGCTAGAATGAAAATGGGTCAGTATCTAGCAAAAAAAATAATGACTGAATGGAAAGATCATGACATAGATGTGGTTATGCCTATCCCTGATACAAGCAGAATTTCTGCCTTAGAATTATCTATTTCGCTCAAGGTACCATTTAGAGAGGGTTTTATAAAAAATAGATATATCGGAAGAACATTTATTATGCCAGAACAAGAGCAACGTGCTAAATCTGTTAAGAGGAAGCTAAATGCAATTTCATCAGAGTTTAAAGATAAAAATGTTTTATTAGTTGATGATTCTATTGTTAGAGGAACTACTTCGAAACAAATAATAGATCTAGCCAGAGAGGCTGGAGCTAAAAAAGTATATATGGCATCTGCCGCACCACCAGTCAAGTATCCGAATGTCTATGGTATTGATATGCCAGCTAGTCATGAATTTGCTGCAGATGGGAGGACTGAAGAAGAAATATCTACACTTATCGGCGCAGACAAACTCTTTTATCAAGACCTCGATGATTTAATCTCAGCTGTTAAAGACAAAAATTCACCAGTTAGAACATTTGATTCATCTTGTTTCAATGGTAATTATGTTACTGGAAATATTACCGAAGAGTATTTAAAGGAATTAGATGAGCTTAGAAATAACAGTGCAAAAAATAAAGCTAACTTAGATACTGATGATGATGTCATGGTGTATTGATAATGTCATCCTTTGACTCTCTCATAGAACAAGCAATTGAAAGATTTAAAACAAAATGTCCAACCATAGATTATACCAATTATTTGATAGTCTCACCTTATGATCAGAAATTGTTATATATAGCAAATAATAAAATTCAAAAAATCTATCCAGTCTCGACATCAAAATTTGGTTTAGGTAACTTGGAGGACTCATTTAAGACTCCTATAGGTATTCATCATATTGAAGAGAAAATCGGTGAAGGTTTGCCAATAAATACAATATTCAAAGGTAGAAAGACAATAAAAAATAATATGACTTTAGAGGACTTATACAATGATGAAAAATTAAAATCAGAACATTTCGAGAATTTTGATGATGTTATCACCTCTAGAATCCTTAGGTTAAAAGGACTAGAGATGAATATTAATTTAGGTAGTAATGTTGACTCATATTTAAGATATATTTACATACATGGGACAGCTCATGAAGATCAAATTGGAAAAGAAGCTTCTCATGGATGTGTGAGAATGCTAAATAAGGATGTTATAGAATTATTTGATAACTGCTGTGAAAAAATGTTAGTTTTAATATCAGATAATTAGACTTATTATTTCTTCAGGATCTTTTACTATCTTATCTGCTTGCCATGAGTGCACATCTTCATCCTTACTAATGAATCCAAAATCAGCAGCTACTGTATACATTCCAGCATTTTTGCCTGCTATTATATCTCTTTCGTCATCTCCAACATAAATGCAATTAATAGCACCCACATTAACTAACCTACAAGCTTCTAAAAGCCCTTCAGAACTTGGTTTTGGTTCACTAACCATATCACCTGTTATTATGCAATTAAGTTTAGATTCCAGCCCAAGTCCTTTAATAATCTTTTTTACAAACTTGGAATGTTTATTAGTAACAATACCACATGAAATATTATTATTATTTATATGATCTATTAATTTCATCATATTACTAATCATTTTTGTATGAATGAAGCATTTTTCAGAATATTCTTGTAAAAACTCTGCTCTTAGCAAGGATGAGTCAATGGGTCTACCATTTACATATGATGCATAATTAATTATGCCTAAGGCCCCTCTGGAAATATGTGTCTTGAGTTTATTACATTCAACTGTTTTAAATTTATTATTAATTAATACTAAATTGAGAGCATTACACATATCAACTGATGTATCAGCTAATGTACCATCTAAATCAAATAAAACACATTTAATATTCATTTTTTTGTTGCTGTCATAAAATAATTAATTTTAGTAATTGACGAAAGGGAAAAACTGTAATCTATCGGATTTAGTTTTACGCCTTTTATATCATTAATTTTAAAGTCTGATTTCTCTAGCATTTTCAATAATTCCGATGGTTTTATAAATTTTCTATATTGATGAGTACCTTCTGGGACGATTTTCAAAATATACTCAGCTATTATTTTTGCAAAAGCAAAGGATATAATATTTCGGTTAATTGTAGAAAAAAATACTTTTGCATCTTTTTTACATATTGATGAAATATCTTGAATTAATTTAATTTGATCTGGAACATGTTCAATTAGCTCAAAACATATAACTACATCAAATTTACTTTTTGAAGTTTTTAGATATTCATCTAAGGATTTATTTAAATACTTAATTTTAAAATCTTTCTCTTTCGCATGATTCTTGGCTATCTGAATTGTTTTTTTTGATGCATCTAACCCTGTAACTTTTGCACCTTTCTCTGTCAGAGCCTCAGCTAGTATCCCACCACCACAACCTATATCCAAAATATTTAAATTATTTATATCTAATTGAGATTGTATATAATTTAACCTAATAGGTAGTAAATTATGGATTAATTTGTAAGGGCCACGCTTATTCCACCACTCATGAGCAACCGAATCAAAATTATTTATTTCTTTATTATCTACGTTCATCAGTATTTATCCGGCCTTTAATCTTTCTAAATCTATCATATATCTTATTTTCCTCAATTGTTAGAAGTTTACTGTTCTTCATGAGTTGTTTTCCTGACACCCAAACATTATCAATATTTAAGGATTTTAAGTTATTTTCTATTCCATTAAATGTAACTGAATTTGTCTGTATTATATCCTTTATATTAATTGATACAATATCAGCTAGATAACCTTTAGCAAGAACTCCAACTAAATGCTCCATACCAAGTGATAATGCAGGATTAACTGTAACAAATCTAAAAATATTTTTTGTATCAACCTCATGTTTCTTTATATTTGATATTAATGAAAATATTGACATTTCATCAAGCATGTCTGAGTCAGAGTAATAATTGTTTTCTGTAGACAGAATGATATTAATTTTTTTTCGAATGAGCTGCCCAATTTTAATATTATTTGATAATAATAGTGTTGATTTACTCATAACTATACTTGCCATATAGTTTTCAATTATTTTTGTATCGATTTCATTCAGAAAATGAGTGTTGAGTGCCACAAATCTATTGTTGATCATATCTTGCTTAACCATATATTCAAGGGGTCTACATCCATAATTTTTTATACATTCTTTGATTTCTGCATTTGATGTATTGATATTCATTCGCACAGATATATCTAATTCGTTTGCTATCTTACAAATCTTTTTTAGCATTCTTGAAGATACTTGATTAACTGAAATTGGATTAAAGTAGAATTTAATATCAGGATTGCCTTTATAGTAGTCGAGTATTTTGAGTGATTTTTCGAGACATTCATCCTCATCATCAGCCCAAATTGTACTTTCATTTTGAATTGTCAACCCAATACATGATCTAATCCTAGTTTTTATTATTTCATCAATTATAGAATTTGAGAATATCTCTGTACCACAAAAAGTTGTGACACCTTTTTTTATCATGTTTATAACTGACATTTGTGTGGAAATTTTACTATGGGATTCATCAGACATGCTTTTTAATGATTTTTTATTTAATCTATCTTTAAACGAGGATATTGCTGAAGGTGAACTGTAATTACTATTAATCATGCCAGGAACAATAATATGATTATTTAAGACCATATTATTTTTCGTTAAATACTTTTTCTTAGCTTTGTCATTATGCAATATATCCTTTATGATATTTCCATCAATTACAATCGCATAATCTTCTAAGATTGAATTATTTTCATGATCCATGACCCATTTTGAGCTTATAATTGCATCAACTTTTTCCATAGTCTTCAGTATACTTAAAATCTCACCTTTTTTCTTTAGATTTACTTCAGATAGCCATTAAATCAAATATTATGCTGGTTTTGGATATTTATAAATTATGTCGTGTATATGAGGGGTTTATGATAAAATAGTAATTTATTATCCTATTAAGGAATATCATCAATATATGGCAGAAAATCAAGAAATACGATTTGAACAAGAAATGAGACAATCATATCTAGATTATGCTATGAGCGTAATTGTCGGCAGAGCATTGCCTGATGTTAGAGATGGCTTAAAACCTGTTCATAGACGAGTATTATATTCCATGCATGAACTTAATAATGGCTGGAATAAGTCTTATAAAAAATCTGCAAGAATTGTAGGAGATGTGATTGGCAAGTATCATCCTCATGGCGATTCTGCTGTATATGATACGATTGTAAGATTAGCGCAACCATTTTCTATGAGACATCCACTCGTTGATGGGCAGGGCAACTTTGGTTCCGTAGACGGAGACTCACCTGCAGCTATGAGATATACAGAAGTTAGAATGTCAAAACTATCTCAAGAATTGCTTCAAGATATTGACAAAATGACTGTTGATTTTTCGCCAAACTATGATGGTTCAGAAAAAGAACCATCTGTTCTTCCCACTAGAGTACCAAACCTGGTCGTTAATGGTTCGACAGGTATTGCAGTTGGTATGGCTACAAATATTCCTCCTCATAACTTAATAGAGGTTATAGATGCAACAATTGCAATTATAGATGATTCATCATTATCTGCTAAGGAGAATATAGAGAAACTAATAGAGGTAAGTAAATTACAGGGGCCTGATTTCCCAACTTATGGTGAGATAAAAGATAATGGAGGTATTCGTGAAGCTTTACTTAATGGAAGAGGATCTTTTAAAATTCGAGCGAAACATATCATAGAAAAAAAAGATAATGACAAAACATCAATAGTCTTCATAGAATTACCTTATCAAGTGAATAAAGCAAGACTCATAGAAAATATAGCTCAACTTGTGAGAGACAAAAAAATTAATGAGATTAGTCAACTAAGAGATGAATCAGATAAAGATGGCATGAGGCTTGTCGTTGAGATAAAACGTGGTGAACAACATGAAGTTGTTCTAGGCTCGCTATATAAACATACCAATGCACAGATATCCTATTCTGTTAACATGGTCTGTTTGGTTGATGGTGAACCTAAAACTTTAGGTTTCTCAGAAATATTAAATGAATTTATTAAACATAGAAGAGAGGTTATAACTAGAAGGACTCTCTATGATCTTGGTAAGGCAAAAAACAAAGCGCATATATTAGAGGGACTAGGTATAGCCCTACTAAATGTAGATGAAATAATTTCCTTAATAAAAAAATCTAAGAATACTTCAGAAGCGAAAGACTCACTCTTGTCAAAGAGCTGGAAGCCTGGTCATTTAACTAAATTTTTAGGAGTTGTAGATAATCAAACTAAAGATTTTATCCCAAGCAATGAGCAGTATGGACTTCATGAAAAAATCTACAAACTATCTCCAATCCAAGCACAAGCAATCTTAGATCTCAAGCTTCAAAAACTTACAAATCTTGAACAGGAAAAAATCTTCACAGACTATGAGGATACTATCACTGAAATAAAAAGATATATAAAAATTCTAACCAAAACACATGAATTAGATGCTGTAATGAAAACTGAGCTTAATGATGTAAAAAAGGAATATGGAGAGCCAAGAAGATCTATTGTTTCGCAAGATGAGGGAGAATTACGTAAAGAAGACTTAATTAAAAAAGAAGAAGTAATAGTTGTATTAACAAAAGCTGATTATGTTAAAAGACTTCCTGCGACAGACTTCAAGAGTCAGCGCAGGGGAGGGCGAGGAATAAATGCTACAAAGTTTAAGGATGGAGATGAGGCTAAACTTCTTTGTCAGGCTCATACACATGATATTATTTTATGTTTCTCGACACTTGGAAAAGTTTATGCGATAAGAGCATTTGATATTCCAGATCCCAGTAGACAAGCGAGAGGCAGACCTATTAATAATGTTTTACCGTTAGATCCTGAGGAATCAATTAGTACTTTTGTAGTTGTTAACTCGTTTGAAGAGGATGCTTATCTGTTTATGTCTACAAAAAATGGCATGATAAATAAAATACCAGTTAATCTATTTAAAAAAATAAGAGCTACAGGTTTAAAAGCCATCTTACTTAAACCTGGAGATGAATTACTCGGAGCTCATTACACTATCAAGAATGAACAAATAATGCTTGTTGCTGAGAATGGTAAAGCTATTAAATTCGTTGAAAGTGATGTTAGAGAAAGATTTAGAGGAACACTTGGCGTCAAAGGAATAAACCTTTCTGGAAAAACTAGGTTGATATCTATATTGAAACCACTTGGCGGAGAGATTATAACTGTAACGGAAAATGGTTATGGCAATAGAGTTTCTGTTGATAACTATAATACCCAAAAGAGAGGTGGAGTTGGTGTTATTGGAATAAAAACTAGTAAAAGAAACGGCAATGTTGTTGGTGCAGTTAATGTCACTGAGAAAGATAAGATAATTATGATTACAAATAAGGGTAAAACAATTAAAATAGCAGTTAATGATATGCCAATAATCGGAAGAAATACACAAGGTGTAAGATTACAGGTGCTTCAGGATGATGAAAAGCTTGTAGCTATATCAACAGAAACTATTGTAAATGATGAATGAGTTAGACAAAATTAGAAGACTGATTGACAAGTTAGATAAAGAAATTATTTTAGCGCTCAATGAAAGAGGGAAACTCGCACAGAGGATTAAAAAAGCTAAAACAGAATCAAATAATACAAATATATTCAGACCAGAACGAGAAGCTCAAATACTTAGAAGCCTAGCAAAATCAAATAAAGGGCCATTAACTGATGATAATTTAAGATCTATTTTCAGAGAAATAATATCATCCTGTTTATCATTAGAAAAAAAACTTAAAGTATGTTGTTTAGGACCAGAACAATCATATAGTAATATAGCATTAACAAAATTTTTCGGGACATCTGTCGACATAAATTTCCATAATTCAATAAATTCTATTTTTGATGATGTCAATCATAGTAATGTAGAATTTGGAGTGGTGCCCATAGAAAACTCAAATCAAGGTAGTATTAAGTTAACTATTGATAATCTAATCAAAGAAGATATTAAAATCTGTGGAGAGGTAAATCTTACAATAAGGCATTGCTTATTAACAAATTGTAAAACACTATCGCGTATTAAAAAAATATATGCACATGAACAAACATTTCTCCAATGTAATGATTGGCTGACAAAGAATTTGCCCAATACAAAAAGAATATTCTGTACGAGTAATTCGGCTGGTGCTAAAAAGATTAAAAATATAGAAAATTCTTCAGCAATTGCAAGTGAGAGTTGTTCAAGTTTATATAAAATACCTATTTTAAAAACCAATATAAATGATACTATAGATAATACTACTAGATTTATTGTCGTTGGTGATCATAAAATAGATCCCAGCGGTGAAGATAAGACCTCAATTCTTGTATCAGTAAATAATAAAGCTGGTGCATTAAAACTATTGCTGGAGTCATTATCTGATAATAAAATCAGCATGACAAAAATTGAGTCAATACCCACAAGAATAAATAATTGGGAATACATGTTTCTCCTAGATATTGTTGGCCATGAAAATGATAAAAATGTGGCTGTTGCATTAAAAGATATAAAAAAGAAAAGTATTTTTTATAAATTCTTGGGATCTTATCCAAAAAGTATCTAAATTATGGTCTATAAAACAACTACATATCAGCCTGGACAAAATATTGATGATATTAAAAAGAAATATCAAATTAAAAAAGTTATAAAACTAGCATCTAATGAAAACCCATCTGGTCCGAGCCCTAAAGCCATAACTGCAGGCAACAACATAATAAAGATGATCAACAGATATCCTGATAGTAAATGTAAAAGACTCAAAGGAGCAATCAACAGTTACCTTTCAAAGTCATTTATAGGTCTTGATAATATAATGATTGGGAATGGTTCTAATGAAATATTAGAATTTATTGCAAGAAGTTATTTAAATGAAGAATCTGAAGTTCTTTTTTGTAAACATTCATTTTTAGTATATAAAATAATTTCAAATAATATGAATGCTAAGATTATCGAGTCACAACCTATCCTTGAGCCTGGCTCAGATTACTTGTGCATAGATCTAGATAACATGAAGTCTCATATAACTTCAAAGACTAAAGTTATTTTTATAGCTAATCCAAGTAACCCTACTGGAACAGCGCTAAGAATGCGAGATATAGATAAATTTATTGGTAGCATCTCTAAAAAAATTATAGTTGTTATAGATGAAGCTTATTATGAGTATTCATTATATCAAGGTTTAAAAAGCGCGATTAGTCTCTTAAAAAAGTATCCAAATGTAGTTATAACTAGGTCTTTTTCTAAGATTTATGCATTAGCAGGTTCACGAATAGGTTATGGTCTAGCATCAAAAAAAATCGTTTCAGATTTTAACGATTATCGCCAACCTTTCAACACTAACTATGTTGCTCAAGAGATGGCTACTGTATCAATCAATGATCAAGTTTTTGTGAAAAAAAGTTTAAAAGATAATCTCATAGGAATGGAATTTTTAAAATCATCTTTTGATAATTTGGGTGTATCATATTTAAATAGTTATACAAACTTTATAACAATAAAATTAGGATCAAGAACTAAGACGGTGTTCAATAAATTATTAGAGAAAGGCATTATCTTACGGCCATTAGATAATTATGGTTTGCCACAGTATCTCAGAGTAACTATCGGAACGAAGTCTGAAAATAAGCTATTAATTACTAATTTAACTAAAATTTTAAGAAAAGGAAATTAATAATGTTTCAGTCAGTATATATATATGGTCTTGGTATGATGGGTGGTTCATTATCAAAAGCTATTAAAATAAAAAAAATTTCGAAGAAAGTCTATGCATATGATATTAATAAATCAAGTTTACTTTATGCAAAGAAAAATAAAATCATCGATGACTATGATAATGATAAGTTCAAATTTCTATCTAATGCTGATTTGATAATTATATGCACTCCTATAAGCAAATATAAAATCGTATTTAAGAATATTAAAAAATATATGAAACCAAACACTATCATTACTGACATAGGTAGTGCAAAAAAAAATATTATTAAAGATTATGAAAAAATATTTGGCGTAACTGATAAAGGTTATATTGGATCACATCCATTGACTGGCAAAGAGAGTTCATCTGTGCAAAACTCAGATCAACATATATTTAAAAAATCTGTTGTACTATTAACACCTCGCGATAATGACGATAAGGTGCTAATAAAAAAAATATCTAGCATTTGGTCTAAACTAGGTTGTCAAGTATTTATTATCAATCCATCAAAGCATGATTTAGTTTTATCTGAGACAAGTCATTTACCACATTTAGTTTCATTTGCATTAGTCAATATAATTCTTAATACTTCATCCATTAAAAATATAGAAGATTTTACAGGTGGTGGTTTTAAAGATTTTGCTAGATTAGCTCATAGTGACTCTACAATGTGGCATGACATTTGTGTTTCAAATAATAAAAACATAATTAAATCCATAAACTTATTAAAGAAAGAATTAGATCTCATAAAATCATATATTTCTTCAAAGGATCAAAAATTTTCTAGATATTTGAAAAATATTAAGAAGAAGCTAGATAAAAATGACACATAATTCTAGTTTGATAATCAATGACTCACATCACCTTAATGGTGAAATAAATATTCCTGGAGATAAGTCCATTACGCATCGTGCAATAATTCTTGGTGCTCTTTCAAATGGTAAACTTAATATCTTAAATGCACTTCTCTCTGAAGATTGTCAAAAAACTATAACTGCTCTCTCATCATTAGGCGCTAAAATTACATTATCGGATTCAGCTATATGCATTGATGGCAGAGGTCTAAATTCACTAAAAAAACCATCTAAGATTATCGATGCAGGTAATTCTGGTACATTGGCTCGCCTCATATCTGGTATTCTAGCTACCCAAAGTTTTGATTCATCTCTCACTGGTGATGAGTCACTTATCAAAAGACCAATGAAACGTGTTATCGATCCACTAATAACGGTTGGAGCAAAGATAGCTTCTGATAAGTGTAAGTTACCTCTTTCTTTTGTTAAATCATCGATGCAACCAATTAATCATGTTTCATCAATAGCAAGTGCCCAAGTTAAATCTTGTTTATTACTAGCTGCACTATTTATTGATGGAGAATCCCAGATCTCTGAAAATGTAAAAACTAGAGATCACACTGAGAGAATGCTAGAATATTTGAACTATCCTATATCAATTAATAATAATATAATTTCTATTACAGGCAAGAAAGTTATTACAGCAAAGGATATAACAATACCATCAGATATTTCTTCTGCAGCATTTTTTATTGTTGCTGCTTTGATCAAAAATAATTCAAACATCACTCTTCAATCTGTCGGCGTGAATCCTCTAAGAACTGGAATTATAGATGTGCTTACTAGTATGGGTGCCGATATTAAAGTTTATAATAATAGAACCATTTGTAATGAACCGGTTTCAGATATTTCAGTAAAGTCCTCAAAATTGAAACCTATTAAATTATCAGGTGATATTATTTCAAGATTAATAGATGAGTTGCCAATACTCTTTGTTGCTTGTGCATGTTGTGACGGAACATCTGTTATTGAAGATATCGAAGAATTGAGACTTAAAGAGAGCGATAGAATTAAATCCATGGAGGATGGTCTTACAAAACTTGGCATTAAAGTTGAATCAACACCAAATTCCATCAGTATCACTGGAGGAATATTCAATGGAGGAATAATAAATAGTTATAGTGATCACAGAGTTGCAATGTCATTTATTATTGCAGGCCTTGTATCATCTAAATCTATTACTGTATTAGATACAGATAATATTAATACATCTTTTCCTGATTTTGCAGAAGTATTAAAAGAGCAAAATATTGAGATTTATAATTTATGAGAAATATTCCAGTTATTTCAATCGATGGTTTATCAGGCTCTGGGAAAAGCACAGTATCCAAAAAATTATCCAGAAAACTGAACTTTTATATACTTGACAGTGGTATCTTATATAGAGCTTTTGCGTATCTACAAAACATAAATAATATAGAGTGTTTCACTGAGGAGAATATAAATTCTTTAATTAAAGATCTAGCTTTAGAAACTAACGAGGAGCTTAGCTTTAATATTCTCTACAAAAATAGCAATATTACACGTAATCTACATTATGAGGAGATAGGTTTACTAGCTTCGTCTATATCGAAAAATGAAACTATCAGGTCAGCATTGCTACCCTTACAACATAAATGTATTAGAGCGCCAGGCCTTATTGCAAATGGGCGTGATATGGGTACTAAAGTCTTTCCAAATTCAAAACTAAAGATTTTTTTTACTGCTGACTTAGATATTAGAGCAAAACGTCGATATGATCAGCTTGTTAAAAATGGCTCAAAACCAAATTTAATAGATATAAGAAATTCACTTCAAGATAGAGATGAAAAGGATATCAATCGAGATATTTCACCTTTGAAAGCTGCAAAAGATGCGATTATTATTGATTCTAGCCAATTAAATGTAGAGTCTGTCCTTGATAAAATCCTTGAATTGTATAATATAAAGGAACTTGAAATTTAAGAGGGTATTGTATTGATAGAAGCACAATCAGAATTTGAAATTTTATTCCATGAGAGTATGGATAAATTAGATATGACACCGGGCAGTATTGTAACTGCTACTGTCATGGAAATAAGAAATGATTATGTTGTAATCAATGCTGGCCTCAAATCTGAAGGCATTATCCCTAAACATCAGTTTTTAGATGTTAGTGGAAAATTAGAGATTGCAGTTGGTGATCAAGTAGAAGTCACTCTTGATATCATTGAAGATGGTTACGGAGAGACAATCATGTCTCGAGAAAAAGCTAAAAGAACAAAAGTCTGGTCTGAGCTGGAAGCTATACAAAACAGTGAGGAAATTATAGAAGGTAAAGTATGTGGTAAAGTTAAAGGCGGCTTTACGGTTGAGTTAATGAATATCAAAGCTTTTTTGCCTGGTTCTTTGGTGGATGTTAGACCTACAAAAGAAACAGATTATATCGAGGGCAAAGTTTTGGAGTTTAAGATAATAAAAATGGATAAGATTAGAAACAACATCGTTTTATCTAGGAAAGCTGTGTTAATGGACCAAACTTCAAGTCCTGAAGAAGTAGCAGAGAAATATACTGAAGGGAAAAAAGTTACTGGTTTCATAAAAAATTTAACAGATTATGGTGCATTTATAGATCTAGGTGGCATTGATGGTCTACTTCATATCACAGATATATCATGGAAAAGAATTAATCACCCAAGTGAGCTTCTCAGGGTTGGCGATGAAATAGAAGTGATGGTACTTAAGTTTGATACTGAAAAAAATCGTGTTAGCTTGGGTATGAAACAGTTATTGGATGATCCATGGGACAAGATTCCTGAAAAACTTGAGATCAATTCCAACTACAAAGGAACAGTTGCTAATATTGCAGATTATGGTGTATTTGTAGATCTTGGTGATAATGTTGAGGGATTAGTTAGAACATCAGAGCTTAATTGGACAAATAAAAATATCAACCCAAACAAAGTTGTTAATCTTGGAGATGAAATTGATGTCAAAGTAATCGAGATTGATGATGAAAAAAGACGAGTTTCCCTAAGTCATAAACAATG
>MDTB01185309.1_pt1 | contig 14249 bp, 14 predicted proteins | sample 811161 | NCBI WGS metagenome assembly MDTB01 (sample SAMN05326650, study PRJNA326480) | marine metagenome | isolation source: seawater | place: Mediterranean Sea | collected 2009
CTTGCAAGAGATCATGGAGGTCCTTGGCAGAATGAGCTAGAAAAAAATCAAAATATGAATTTGAAAGATGCGATGAAATCAGCAAAGAAATCATTCAAGTCAGATATTGATGCTGGATTTCAAATGTTACATATAGATCCAAGCATTGATATTCACAATGAACCAAGTACAGATCAGGTGTTAGAAAGAGTATATGAGCTTTATGAATTCTGTTGGAGGCATGCTCAACAGAGAAATCAGGATATTATTTTTGAAATAGGCACTGAAGAGCAAAGCGGGAGTAATAACACATCGGATGAATTAGAGTACATATTGGAATGTATGAGGAAATTTTGCTGTAAAAATAAAATACCATTTCCTTCTTTCATTGTCATCCAAGCAGGAACAAGAGTTATGGAGACAAAAAATATTGGCTCATTTGATTCGCCAATTCGTGTTGAAAATGAACTTCCACCAGAAATACAGATACCTAAAATGATTGAAATATGTGATAAATATGGAATTTTTATGAAGGAGCATAATACTGATTACCTATCTACACAGTCATTAATATGGCAACCTCGTTTGGGAATCCATGCTGCAAATGTAGCACCTGAATTTGGGGTAGCAGAAACTAGAGCATTCATAAACACTTTAAAAAGCGAGGGACACATAGATCTATTAGATGATTTTCTTGAACTATCGCATGACTCTAACAAATGGGAGAAATGGATGTTAAAAAATTCTTCTGCTGACGAGATAGACCGCGCAATAATAGCAGGTCATTATGTATTTTCTTCAAGTAATTTTATTAAGATTAAGGATGAGGCTAGCAAAAGGATTAAAAACTTGAACGATTTTCTTAAAGAAGAAGTTAAGAAAAGTATTTTACGATATATGAAAGCCTTCAACCTAATTTAGACATATGAAAAATACAGCCACAATCATCTTAAACAGAAATCTACCAGAAGAAACAAATTCTCTTGTAGAGCACTTATCAATTTTTGATAAAAATTATACTGATATCTATGTCGTTGAAGCAGGATCTGACAAGGATAGGCTATCAAAATATTGTACATGGCATGTTACATCTGAAGAAGTGATGAAACAAGGACTAAGATATTCAAGAGGAATGAATTATGGTTTACTAGAGCTATGGAAGAAAAAAATTTGGAATAAATATAATTCTTTTTTTCTTTTGACTAACGACACAAAGTTTCCAATGAATCAAGAGACAGTCTGTACACTTCAAAAAATTATGAAAAAATATCCAAAACTAGGTATTATTTCTCCATGTTCTGACAGATGGGGAGAAAGAGGCTTAATTGGGGAAAAATCACTTAAATATTTTTGGTTCATCCATAATAATGCATATTTTTTCCGTAAGGAAATGCTTGAGCAACTTATAAACTCAGACGAACCAACTTATAAAGATTTTATATTTGATGGCTCTAATTTTAGAGGATATCTTTCAGAGAGTGAAATAATTGCTAAAGCTTATGCAAATGACTGGGCTGCAGCAATTACAACTGAAGTTATTGCAGAGGAAGATGAAACTCATCTTTTGAAAAAAAATAAATTAATTAAAACTGAAGCATATGAGGAAAATCTCAATCTCTATGTTGATGAGGGGCTAAAATGGATAAAGAAAAAATATGGCTTTAATAGCAGATGGCAAATGCTTCAGTATTCGAAGCTTTTTTACGAAAAATTTTTTGAGTATTTCCCAGAAGAGAAAAAATATAGAATATAAAATCTTGACATAATTTTTGAAAAAAACACCAACCTAAGAGAACATCAAAATAGATTATAGATTTTTCTGTACTGGAAAATGTTATTTACCTATAAAAACATGATAATAACTACATGAATATCATATAATTACTTCATGATAAAATATGTATCAACTTTATAATATAAAGAAAATTGTTATAATTGGTTAGAATAAAAAACATATTATGAAAGCTAAAAAATATTTTATCAAACTAATTAAAAATATGTCTGAAGAAGACTTAAAATATATTTCAAATCTCTTATGTTATAAACTAAATGAATACATGTCTAAAGCGATATTATGTCAAAAAAAAGATTGTTCATCTTATTGAGTTAAAAAATAATTAGTCTGCACAAATAGGAGCACTTATGAAAGTCATTGAAAAACCATGGGGCAAAGAAGAAATTATTGAGATTAATGATAAATACATGATGAAAAAGCTTACCATGTGGAAAGGTCATCGCTGTAGTCTGCAGTTCCATCAAAATAAAAAAGAAACAATTTACGTTTTAAGTGGGCAATTAAGAATAATCTCTGGTCCAGATAAGGATAACTTAAATGAAAAAATCTTTACATCTGGTCAATCAGTCACAATATATCCCGGTACAGTTCATCGTATGGAGAGTATAGAGGATAGTGTTTATCTCGAGGCTAGCACACCAGAGATTGATGATGTCATACGTCTTGTTGATGATTATGATAGAGCTAATTAAATGAGCTGCAGGGTTGTTATTCCCACAGCTGGTATTGGTTCACGCCTAAATAACCTCACAAATCATATAAACAAGTCTTTAGTGAGTATTGGTAATCGTCCTGCATTATGCCATCTGATTGAAAAATTTCCTGAAAGTTATGAATTTGTCATCCCACTGGGTTACAAAGGTAATCTTGTAAAGGATTTCCTAGAATTAGTGTACCCGAATAGGATATTTTTTTTTAAAAATGTTGACCCGTTTGATGGAGAGGGGTCTGGGTTAGGTTTAAGCCTATTATCTTGCGAACGATATTTGCAAGAACCTTTCATTTTCTTATCTTGTGATACTATCGTAAAAGGCGATATTCCAGAGCCTAAATTTAATTGGATGGGTTATGCAAAAAGAGAGAATCTATCACTGTATAGGACTTTAAGAATTCATGATGACGAGGTAAAGGAAATACATGATAAAGGTGCAATCAAACCTAATCTATGGGCATACATCGGTTTAGCAGGAATTTATGATCATAATCTTTTCTGGGATGCAATGCATATTGGAGAGAAAGTAGCTATTTCTCAGGGAGAAACATATGGAATAAATGCTATTCTTAAATCTAAAAAAGTTTTTTCAAATCAATTTGAATGGTTCGATACAGGTAATTTAGAAAGTTTAAAAGTCGCAAGGAAAGAGTATGCGCAGCCGAATGACCCTAATATTCTTGAGAAAGATAGTGAGGCCATATGGTTTGTAGATAATAATGTAATTAAGTATTCAAATGATATGGATTTTATTAAAAACCGAGTAGAACGAGTAACAGAATTAGATGGTTTTGTCCCAAAAGTATATGCATCTAGACCTAATATGTATTGCTATAAAAAAGTTGATGGTGAAATACTTTCAGAAATTATTAGTATTGATATTTTTGAAAGCTTCTTAAAAAAATGTAATGAATTATGGACATGCAAAGAACTAGAAGTATCTGGTCAAGAGAGATTTTATGATGGCTGCTTAAAGTTTTACAAGGATAAAACCTATAAGAGATTAAACTTATTTTATAAAAACTTTAATAAAATAGATAATGCAGAAATTATTAATGGAGTAAGTATGCCTAGTTTAGATAGTCTCCTTGATAAGGTAGATTGGATGAATATAAGCAAAGGGCTTGCAGGAAGATTTCATGGAGACTTGCATTTTGAAAATGTGCTTTACTCAAAAAAGAATAAATCATTTACGTTTTTAGATTGGAGACAAGATTTTGCTGGGGACTTATCAATTGGTGATATTTATTACGATTTATCAAAAATATTACATGGTTTGATTGTTAATCACGGAATTATCTCAAAAGGCCTTTTCACAGCCTCATGGGAAAAAAACATGGTTGAGTTTAGTTTATCTCGTAAAGATATATTAGTTGATTGCGAACAAAGATTTTATGAATGGATTGAGGATAGTCACTTTAATTTAAAAAAAGTTAAAATACTAACATCTCTTATTTATTTGAATATTGCAGCTCTGCATCATTATCCGTATTCCCTATTACTTTATGCTTTGGGGAAAAGCATGTTAAATGATGAATTAAAATCTTAAAATAATAATTTTCTAGTATCAGATATATTATATAAATTATATTAGGATTATATTTTTTTTCATTCTTGTGAAAAGTTGATAAGCTATAAGTAAAATGAGATAAGTTAAATGCAATTTTTCACAAGAATCATAAATACAATACTACAAGTAAAAGGCATAAATCTTGGAGCAGGAAGAGGCTGGAGTAAAATAAGATGGATAGGCCTAGATCAGGTTAATGGGATAATGTTAGACAAAAATAGTAAACTTCCATTCGCTGATAGCACTATTGAATTTATATTTTCTGAACATTTTATTGAACATATTGATAACAAAGATCTTGATAATTTGTTAAATGAGTCCCATAGAGTTCTAAAAAAAGGTGGAAAAATAAGAATTATAACTCCAAATTTCGAAAATATATTAAGTAAGTATAGGCAAGGCGATACAAAATTTTTTTTTGAGACGGTTGGTTTTAAAGGTAGAAAAGAATGGAAAAAGTTTAGAGTTGAACCTTGTTTAGAAAATATTTTAGGTCATTGGTTTGCAAATTATGATAGTAAAGATAGTATCCACGATACAGACTTTTATAGAGGGCCACCGATAGGTATTGAGGATGAAATTAAGGAAAAGGCACATGAATTGACATTAGAGGATTTTAGCCAATGGATTGTCTCAAAGATACCAAAATCTAGATATAAAAAACCACATGGTCATATAAACTGGTTTAGTTATGATAGACTCAACATGCTGTTAAGAGATAAAGGATTCATGAAAATAACTAAATCTTCATGTAATCAATCACAATACTCAGAATTTTTAGATGATAAATTCGATAAAAAATCAAGAGCTAATATTAGCTTATACATAGAAGCGGAGAAAAAATAATAAATGGTGCATATGTATGATGAACTATATAAATTAACAGATTATTATTTTGATAATTTCGAGAAGAAGAATATTTTGGCATTATCAGATATGTTTGATGAGGAGATATTTTTGTTTGATCCAATAATAAAAAGAGTAAATGGTAAAGCAAACGTCATAAATGTAAATAAAAGAATATTTGATAGCTGTAATAAAATTAAATTCACAAAAAAAGAAATATTTATTGATCAAAGAAAAATGATTGCCACAGGCGAAGTTGAGTTTTTCTGTGATGAGACAAAAATAAATGTAGTTGATATTATTGCTTATAGTGAAAGCCTGAAGATTATGAGTATAAAAGCATATCTAGATACAAAAGGATTTTCATGAAAATAGCACTTTGCCTATTTGGACACATTGGTGGTAAAAAGAGTACAAATGGCTCTTTAGAAGGAGATGGAAACTTATTACGAGTATTTAATTCATATAAAGGGAAGATAATTAAAGATAATGATGTCGATATATTCATTCATAGTTGGAGCAAAGATTATGAAGAGGAAATTTTAAGGACCTATAAGCCTAATGATTCATTAATTCAAAAACAAAAAGACTTTTCTGAAATAAGACTGGATGATTATTCTATGAAACACATTGACAGTTATAGTATCATTTTTAAATCACATCAAGATCAAACCCCAAAAAAACTAAAAGAACTTGCGATAAGGTCGAGTAGTAGATGGTATTCGAATAGTAAAGTTTTAGAAATTATGAAAAATTATTCTAGAAATCATAAAATTAACTATGATTTTGTTTTTCAAGGCAGGTTAGACTTACTTTTTTTTAAAAAATTAGATTTCCAAAATCTAGATAATAAATATTTTTACTGTCCAACTCGAGAAATTGAAAAAGGTAAAACAGTAAATGAATTTTTTCTTATATCAAATCAAAGAAATGCAGAATTATTTAGTGAAATATATAAATATAAAAATGAATATTCAATAAGGCCCGCAGTTGCAGCAAAACAACATTTAGATAGATACAATATACGAACTAGGGAAATTTTTGAATTCTTAAAAGATTTTAATATATTACGCCTTCAAGAGGAAAAAGAATTAAAACCAAAATTAGTTAGACGTATAATAATAGCTATGAGAAATCCAATGAAAATATATAATAAAATATTAACATTATTTAAAAAATGAATTATCAACTTCAATACTTATCTAAATTAATGAAAAAATAATCATGACACTACACATCAACCATAATATCAAATTAGTCATCTGGGATATGGATGAAACCTTATGGCACGGTACACTTTCTGAAGAATCAGTCGTTGTAATAGACAAAAATATTATAATTATTCAAGAGCTTACCTCAAGAGGAATTGTTAATTCAATTTGTTCTAAAAATAATGAGGATTCAGTAAAGATGGAATTAATGAATATAGATATTTGGAATAATTTTGTATTTAACAAAATTTCTTGGGATGCTAAAGGCCAGCAGATAAAAGAAACTCTCAGTGAAATGAATCTTAGAGCTTGCAATGTTCTTTTTATCGATGATAACAAAAGTAATCTAGAGGAAGCTAGATTTTATAATGAAGGTATATATACAGCAACGCCAGATAAAATAAATTATTTACTTGCCCACCCCATGCTTCAGGGAAAATCAGATTATGAACACTCGAGACTTAAGCATTACAAGCTATTGGAAAATAAAAAGATATCAATGAATAAATTGAAAATTTCAAATAAAGAGTTTTTACAAACTAGTGGGATTCAAATAAATGTCAGCAACTTTGAACTTAAATACTTAGAACGAGTAGCAGAATTAATCGAAAGATCAAATCAATTAAATTTTACAAAATTAAGATCTGGAAAGGATTCACTCTATGATTTACTTGACTCAGATGATATCGATGCTCGTGTTATTCATGTAGTTGATAATTTTGGAAATTATGGCCTTTGTGGCTTTTATGCAGTCAAGGACAATAAGGCAATTCATTTTCTTTTCTCTTGTAGAATCATGGGTATGGGAATTGAGAGTTGGTGTTACCATCATATTGGTTGCCCTGAACTAGAAACTATCGGTGATGTTTCAGTTAAACTTATGATTGAAAAACCTAATTGGATTAAAGAAAAAAATAAATTTATTAGTAAAGCAAAAACATTTAAGCCATCAACATCATCTAGAGTTTTATTTTCTGGAGGCTGCGATCTTCAGCAAATAGGCATTATGTTAGAAAAATACTTTTGTTTAGAAACTGAATTTAATTATATGAAAGATGGAGTAAATGTTCGAAAAGATCATACCGAACTAATTCTCACGGAATTAACTCCGAAGTTAGAGAGTGAGATAGAAAAAATCCCTTTTCTTTCGAAGGAATCAATTGGCTCAAGAATGTTTTCAGATCATTTTGATGCGGTAGTAATTAGCCCTTTGATGGATTTCCATCAAGGTTGTTATGAAAACAAGCACAACGGGGTTATTATTCCAAAAGATTCATTTGAAATCGACTTAACAAAATTAAACTGTCTTGACACAAAAAGAATTCAAAAATATGGAGAGGAATTTTTGAAATGGTTCTCAAGGAATTATGTATTTATCGGTCCCCTGTCTCCAGAAAAGTTTAAGAATAATATTATTCAGATCAAGTCAAGATTATCAGAAAATTGTGAATTATTTTGTTTAACGGCTGCAGAAGTAGACTATAAATATCCCAAAATTGACTTTACTTATATAGGGCTAGAAAGTAAGCATTATGATAGGCACTGCCAAATGAACAGAGCACTTGAAGAACTTCAAGATATTGGTATTTTGGAACTTATCGACATAAGAGGAATCATCTGTAATGAAGATGATCTTGAATCAAGTAACATATATCATTACACAAGGAAAAATTATAATAATCTGTCGATAATAATTAGAGATCATCTGATTAATAAATTATTTTTAAACACAAAAATAAAGAAATCTCCCTACAATATTATAGGAGCATTAAAGCGACATCTCATGCAAACTATCACGCGTATAAAGAAACTCACATAGAGCTAGGCCAAATTATTGCCTAAGTATTTTTTGAATCGATCTGCTCCAAAAGTTTTCGAGATTCATAGACGCTTTTCTACCTATATGGTTATAATCAATCATAATAATGCCTTTATCATTTTTATAGGAGCAATTTTTAGAGCATAATTGATCATGATAATCTAAAACAAAAATATTTTCTGATGATAATGCTAGATTATTAAATAACTTTGTCATCGGCATTCTATCAAGTTTTGAATTTTCATTAGAGAGCATACAAACATCTACCCCACTCATTTTTTCTCTTATAAGACAAACTTGTGCACGTACTTTCAATTTTAATCTTGGTCCATCATTTATCAAAATAACCTTTATGCCTTTATCTGATAATTCTCTAACATTTTTTATAAAAAAACTTTTGAAATTATTTGATTTTTTTATCTGAGTTTCTGACAGATTCTTAGACAAGCTTAAGTTATTATCTTCATTAAGCTTACCTCTAAAGAATGTAAAAGCTAGAATATCATCTTTGCCAAGCTGTTTACTTATATAATTCATTTCATCAATATTTTTGTTTTCTTCATTTATAATTTTTGACATCCCATCATTATGAATCCAATAAAAATTATATTTCATCTTTTCTAATGCAGAATCTAGTCCATCTTTAAGCATCATGGCATGTGAATCACCAATTAAATAAAAGTTTGGTTTTGTTTTATCTTTATCCTCCAGGCATAATTTAAAAAACTCTTCATCATTTCTTTTAGATGCTTTATGATGACAATCATCAGGTTTTCTTAGTGGTTCAATTCTAGATAGACCTTGAAATACCATTGGTACATATGAATCAAAATTAGACTTGTAAGTTTGTATTGCTTTTACAACATAATACGATCCTATCTGAGATCCGTAACTAGAGAATGATCCTGAGGAATAAATTAATACAATCAATACTAAAATTATCGATTTGCGATAAGCTAATAATAATGAATCTAGACTTAAACTCTTTATTTTATTCACAGGGAGTCTCTCAAAAGTAGAATATGAAAACCAGCCTAGACTCCATGTTAGTGCTATAGCAGAAATATTGACTATATAATTTCCAAATCCAAATGTCTCATTCAACAATACTGCAATCGGCCAATGAACAAGATATATAGAATATGTAGCACGTCCTTGAGTAGCCAATCTATTAAATACTTTTTGATAGGATTTACTAGCTTTGATATTTGCATTGAAAATAAGCATTATAGAAGTCATTACTACAGTTAAGAAAATTGAGATTGATTCATTCATATTGAAAAATAAAACAGCACTGATTGTCACTATGAACAGATAGAATATGGTTAAGTTTAGTTGATTAGATCTGGAGAATTTATATGCCAAAATACCGAATAAAAACTCCCAAATACGATTTATTGTTAAATATGACCAACCAAATCCATTTTGCGCCCATATAATAAAAAAAATAATTGTTAGTATTAATAAAATATTTCTAGAGGAACTGACCCAGTTTGATAAAAATAATGTAATGATTGCAATTGCGAGATATAGTTGAAATTCAACTCCTAAAGACCATGTATGCGTGAAAAAATTAGATTTAGCATCAAGTGCAAAATAATCTAATCCGTTAGAGTGTAGTGTATTATTTGATATCCCTCCAATTGCCGATAATCCTGTTTTAAATTGACCAGGAAAATCATTTGCTGTAGAAAATAAAATTGTAAATACTACTCCAAGAGTGATTGCAAATAGTAAAGCTGGATATAAACGTATAAACCGATCAAATACGAATTGAAACGCAACATCAATACTATTTTTATTTTTAGAAATTCTTCGTTCTAAAGATCTTGTAACCACATAACCAGACACCACAAAAAAAATATCTACACCAATCCATCCATAACTGAATCCTGGTATATTAAAGTGACCCAATACTACTATTAAACATGCTATAAATCGTATTGAGTCAATAACATCAAGCCGATCATAATTTTGATTCATTTAAATGATACTCCATTAAGTATTTTTATTGTACGATGAAAATTTTATTTGATGTTAAATTAATAACATTTTTTTGCATAAATATAGGTTATTTTTATAAGCATTTGTAGACAATTTTAAAAAGACATATTGAACATTGATATTACTACTTAATTAACCAGATAATAAAAAAATATCTAATATATATAGGTATGTTAGTATGTAATTTTAGTTACAGTGTAATGATAAAATGAAAATATCTATAAACAGTATTGAAGCATTTGTTTTTGATTTTGATGGCGTCATGACAAATAATTTAGTGTATGTAGATGATAGCGGTACTGAGAGTGTCTGTTGTAATCGAGCTGATGGTTTAGCTTTCGACGTTTTAAATAAACTTAATAAAAAGTCTTTTATTCTCTCATCAGAAACTAATCCTGTAGTAAGAAAGAGAGCGGATAAATTGAAGGTCCTAGCGATACAAGGAATAAAAAACAAAACCATAGCTATCAAGAAACTTGCTGATGATAATAACTTTGATTTAGAAAAGATATTTTATGTAGGCAATGATTTAAATGATTATAACGCAATGAAGGCTTGCGGATTTTCTGCATGTCCTGCAAATAGTCACCATAAAATTAAAAGAATATCGACATTCACTTTAAAGGTAAAAGGCGGTGATGGAGTCATTAGGAATTTACTAGAAGATGTATTTAATATAGACTTTATTGAAATTTTATACAACAGTTAAAGGGGAGTAGTCATGTCAATTATTATTATTGCAGAAATCGGGATTAATCATAATGGAGATATCGCTATATGCAAAAAACTTATAGACGTAGCCGTAGAATCCGGAGCTGATTGTGTCAAATTCCAAAAACGCGATATAGACGCAGTTTATACTCAAGAATTTTTAGATTCACCAAGAGAGAGCCAATGGGGCGTTACGCAGAGAGATCAAAAGAATGGACTGGAATTCAATATAGAAGAATATCAAGAAATTGAAAACTATTGTAAATCTAAAGGTATAGATTGGTTCGCAAGCGCATGGGATATAAAGTCACAAAAATTCTTGCGTCAGTTTAATTCTAAATACAATAAGGTGGCCTCAGCAATGATTGTTTATAAAGAGCTATTAGAGGAAATTGCCAGTGAGGGAAAGCATACTTTTATCTCGACAGGCATGACTACCTATGAAGATATTCAAACAGCTGTTGATATTTTTAATAAAGCTAAATGTCCTTTTGAGTTAATGCATTGCGTTTCTACTTATCCTATGAAAAACGAAGATGCTAATTTAAAAATGATAAAGACTCTACGTGACAAATTTAGTTGCAATGTTGGATATAGTGGACATGAGGTAAATTTATCAGTTTCATATGCTGCCGCTGCTATGGGCATAACATCACTAGAGAGACATATCACGATAGATAGAACCATGTATGGTTCAGATCAATCTGCCTCTGTGGAGCCATTATATTTCAAAAAAATGATTGCTACCATAAGAAAAATTGAAGAAGCTTTAGGCGACGGTATAAAAAGAACATATGATGCAGAAAAGCCTATAGCAAAAAAGCTTCGCGAACATCTAGAATGGACTTGTTGATAAATGATTAATAAATTTGGTGTTATGCAAGGTAGATTAGTGCCAAAGTATGAGGGGAGATATCAAGCATTTCCGATTGGTATGTGGCAAGAAGAATTTAAAATTGCGCGTAAATGTGGTGTTGACCTAATAGAATTTATTCTTGACTTCAATGAGGCTCACGAAAACCCCTTACTAAAAGCACATGGTATAGTTGAAATAAAAAAAGTTATTAAATCAACAGGCGTTTCTGTGCAATCAATTTGTGCTGATTATTTTATGCAAGCGCCTCTGCATTCCAAAAACGACAAAACAGTTCATTCTAGTCAAGAAATTATCATGAGATTACTTAAGAACGCAAGCATGCTAGGTATAACAGATATTGTAATTCCATGCGTAGATGACTCATCATTATATAGATCAGATGATAGGGAAAGATTCATAAAAAATGTATCTCCAGTAATTAAAATAGCTGAGAAACATAAAATTAATTTATCTTTAGAAACGGACCTAAATCCTGAAAATTTTTTGTCCTTGCTAGATCGTTTTCAATCAAAATATATAACAGTTAATTATGATATAGGTAATAGTGCTGCACTTGGTTATGACCCAACCGAAGAGCTTGATGCATATGGAACTCGTATAACTGATATTCATATAAAGGATCGGAAACTCAATGGAGGACCAGTGGTATTAGGACAAGGAGATGCAGATTTTAAAAAATTTTTTAGAAAATTAAGTAATTTTAATTATAAGCGCCCATTTATTATGCAAGCATACAGAGATGATGAAGGCGTGACTATTTTTAAAAACCAATTTACATGGATAAAAAAATTAATGAGCGAAATTTTATGACATTAATTTACAAAAAGTTTGTATGAGTAACTATATTAATAATCTTTTTTCATTAGAGGGAAAAACTGCGATTATTACGGGCGGATCACGAGGAATTGGTGCACAGATTTCTAAATCTTTTTTAAAAGCTAATGCAAATATTATCTGTATGTCTAGATCTTCTAAAACTGAGCATAGTGAGCTTCAAGAAAATTACAAACAATGTGATATTAATGATAATAATAAATTTAAAGACATTTGCCAGCAAGCATGTGAGTTATATAAAGGAATAGATATTTTAGTTAATGCAGCAGGAATTAGCTTACAAAAAGATGATTCCTTTTCAAAATTTGAACGTTTTTCTAAGACACTTGAAGTTAATTTGATTTCTACATACAAGTGTTGTGAAATAGCCTCAGATTTTATGATAAGTGGCGGATCAATAATTAATATTACCAGTATTGGTTCCATTCTTGGTTTTCCAGGTAATCCAGGCTATGTATCAAGTAAAGGTGGATTGAGATCATTGACAAAAGCTCTAGCAGAAGATCTATCTATCAAAAATATTAGAGTAAATAATATTGCTCCAGGATACATTAGAACTGATATGACTGAAGATAGTTTTCTGAATTCTGCCTTGAACAAACAAAGAATGGATAGAATGATGATTAAACGCTGGGGGTCTGTTGAGGATATAGGTTCAGCAGCAATATTTTTAGCATCAAATGCATCATCATATATTACGGGTACAGATATTATTGTTGATGGCGGATGGACAGCAAAAGGCATTTAACATGGATTTAAATTTATCAGGTAAAAAAATTCTAATTACTGGTTCATCTAGAGGCATGGGTTCATCAATAGCAAAGATATTTCTTGATGAGGGAGCAGATATCGCAATTACTTCTAGGTATGAAAATAACTTAATCACAATTGCCAATGAACTTCAATCCAAATATGGTGAGAGTAGATGTATCTCCAGTACCTGTGACTGTTCAAACATAGAGTCATTAGAGAATTTAAGAGATTTTTTAATAGATAAATGGAGCAGAATAGATATTGTCATAGCCAATGTCGGTGATGGCAAGAGCACTCAAGCTTCAATACAAACTGATGAGGATTGGCTGGAATCCTGGAATAGTAACTTTGAGACTGCACTTCAAACAACTCGTATTTTTACTCCTCATTTAATAACATCGAAAGGCAACATACTTTTTATTTCTTCTATCGCTGGACTTGAAGCGTTTGGTGCACCTGTAAGCTATTCAACTGCTAAATCAGCTCTTATAGCATTTGCAAAAAATATAGCTAGAAAATTAGCAAATGATATTCGTGTTAATGTAATCGCCCCAGGAAATATAATATTTCCAGGTGGTACATGGGATGAGAAATTACAATCTGATCCAGATCAAATCAGATTATTGATTAAGGACACTGTTCCCATGAACAGATTTGGAACTCCAGAAGAAATAGCAAGCGCGGCTGCTTTTTTATGCTCTGAGAAAGCAAACTTCATAACTGGCTCAGTATTAGTAATCGATGGTGGACAAACTGTAGGAATTTTTTCGTGATGACAACCAGTCTGGATACATTATTTAACCTGAAAGAAAAGGTTATCGTAATAACTGGTGCAGCAGGTTTACTTGGCAGAAAACATGCTGAGGCTATTGCAGCTTATGGAGGAATTCCAGTTTTACTAGACTTATCAAAAGACGAAGTTGATAGATTATCTTTAAAACTTAATAAAAAATATAATATTAATTCTGTTGGCTTTGAAGTTAATATAACTAATGAAGAGCAAATAAAAGGAAATGCTGCTTTATTAATAAAGTTATTTGGAAGAATTGATGGATTAATAAATAATGCTGCTAACAATCCAAAAGTAGAGAATAATTCTATGAAAAATTTTTCGCGACTTGAAAATTTCCCTCTTGAA
>MDTB01049370.1_pt1 | contig 14248 bp, 20 predicted proteins | sample 811161 | NCBI WGS metagenome assembly MDTB01 (sample SAMN05326650, study PRJNA326480) | marine metagenome | isolation source: seawater | place: Mediterranean Sea | collected 2009
CAAGAGGAAGTTACAGAAGGTGTAGATACAGGTGATCCTTTAGCCCCTCCAGAGACTGATGTTGAACCACCACAAACACCTGATAACGAAAAAGAAGAAATAGATTGTCCTCCTATAAATGCTAGACGTATAGGTGAAAGAAGTCAGAAAGGTGATGAACAAGTTAAAGAATATAAACTAACCCCAGATGGACTAGTCTGTGAGTTAATCTGGGAACCTGTTCCAACTATAGAACAGTTTGTACCTACTGCAAGTCAAGCATCTACAACCCTAGCAGTTGCAGTAATTGCAACAGCAGGAGCTACTGCGACACCAATATTATTGAGAATCATCAAACCTGTAATTAAAAAGATTACTGATACAGTAAAGAAAAAACTTGGTAAAGGTACTACTAGACTAACACGTAATGATATAATTGCTAACGAATATAGATTAAAGAAAGGTTTACCACCTTTTAAAACTAAGGATTAGGTATCTGTGTTTTATAATCTACTTTAGGAACTGGAATTCCTTTTACAGGACCTGAGGTTTCTGGCCAAGCATTTATTAATTGTTTATATACTTCTTCTGCTACTACTTGTCTTATCTGTTCTATCTGTGCATCTTGTCTTGCTTGAGGACCGCCTTGCATTTTATCTATCTGATGTTGAACACCAACAGTTGCACCAGTTCCAACGACTGCTGCTGCGGTTACTCCTGTTGTTATCTTTTGTAAGTCCATTATTGATAGTAGATACTATTAAAATTAATATTAAGAACAACTCTACGATTAGTATCAGTAGAGGTTACTCCTGCATGTTCATATTTAGAATCAAATATAACCATACGATTTGCAATACTATTTACCCTGACACCTGATTTAAACTCTGTATAACCATTGTTTGTATTGACATAATAAACAGCAGTCTTACCTACAAATTGATCTTCTTGAAAATCTGTATGGAATCCTGTGTGTACATGTTTATGACACTTAGTAGTTAGATTTGCTTTAATTCTACGAGCAGATCCACCTAGTTTATTTAATAAAGATTTGCAATGAAAAAATAAAGGACTCTTTTGTTCTTTACTTGAATCAAATATAGTATGAGTCATCTGAAATAATCCATCATCCTCATAACATATACCATCATTCCAATACCAGTCTAGATGATCACTCATCAGGACTGGTTCTAATTGTGTATATTGTTCTGCACTCAGAAAATTATCAATGACCTGCATTAGCAGTTCTTATTCAAATCTTCTGCCATGTTACCACCGATAGTAGCACCTTGGTCTCCACCAAACATTGCTACCCATCCTGCAGCAACCCATCCTACGAATGGTATATTACTAACAGCAGGTGCTGCTGCTGCACCAACACTAGTGCCTACAAGTCTTCCTGTTCCTTCTGCTGCTCCAACGGCTTTGATGCATGCTTCACTTTGTCTTAGGGCAGTTATCTCTGCTGCCTGTCCTACTGATAAACCAGGTGGTTGATCTATCCAAGACCTAGTATTTGATACTGGTGCACCTTGATTGATCTGACCATCCATAAAGTATTCTTCAGCAACCTTAGTTGTCTCATTTGCAAGACCTAAGAAACCACCCTTAGTCTTAATATCCTTACTGATGAATGCAGTCTTAGGATCGTTAGCTTGATAACTTAACTTATATCCATCCTTGTTTGCTGAAATAGCATATGATGTATAGTCACCTACAGGTATATCTAAACTAGGTAACTGACTTTTATTTCGTGTAGCAACAAAACCAATCATACCAATATGTGATATGCCTAGAAGAGTTCCTAAACTAATTCCAATCCACTTATTCATAATAACCTTTTAAAACGATGGTATACCAAATCCAGTGCCTTCGGGCATAGGACTAGAAGGAATATCTACTCCCACATCTGGGATAACTGATTCCATAACTTTAGATTTAACTCCATCAATGATGGATGCTCTATTGACATATACGTATACCCCACCACCGACAACGGTAGCAGATACAATAGTAGACGCAATAGCAAGTACATTAATAATTTTCTGCATGATTACTTAGTGTCTGGGACAATTTTTACAGGACCAGATTCAATCCTGATAGTTTGAGCAGGTGCAGTCTCTGATGCCTTAGCGATAAGAAACTCCATATCCTTTTTAGATATGTTAGCACTACCACCATCTGCACCGTTCTTCTTCTTACCTGTGCCAACGACACCGAAGGTAGCTAAAGTTCCTGTGAAGACCGAAGCTATGAAAGTTGGATCCAGTTTCTGCTCAGGTATATTAAATGCTGCAGGTAATTTAACATACGCTAATGTTAAAATTCCTGCGGACCATGTAAGAACCGAAAGTCTCACGATTGTAGATAGAAATGCTAGTTGCTCTTCCTTATCCTCAACATGCTCTTTGATCTTGCCAAGGACACCTTTCTTTGGTTCTTCTTTTTTTACTGCTTCTGCCATGACTTAGAGTTACTCTACTCTATATATCATTCGGCAACTTGTCTCTTTTTACCGATGTTATACTTGGACTCAAGCATCCATTCTCCCTTCTCTCTGTATGCTATTACCTTGATCTGACTTAGAGGTGCTACGTTTACTACCTCTGATACTTTAACAATCTCTACAAGACCCCAGTCTGATAGTAGTTTAATAATTCTATTTCTACGTTGTAAATCATTCTCAGATAAATTTGCTTTCTTACCATCTAGAGCAAATAGTTCTTTGAAGTGTACTATGTAATACTGCCCTTTCTTATGAAGAATATGACATGATTGATATAACTTTCTTTCTTTTCTAGAAGCAACACCAATACGTGTAAGAGTTTCTCTTATCTTTAAGAAGTCATCTGGTTCTTTAAGAGTGACTTCAACCATATCATCTTTAGTCCATTGCACATCATTCATCTCTTTCCTCCTCGGTTCAGTTTTTGTCTAATGTAGTTAAGTTGGTCGGGAGTTAAGATCCGTAAGGCTTGATGTGCTTTTTCACTACTATATCCATAGTATTTTTTCACAAGGTCAAGATCTTTCACCTGTTGTTTTTTAGCCCAAGGAGAAAATCTCCTTTTAGGTCTAACAGTATGTATATAGAAGTCATATTGTAAACGCTTGTCTAAATTAGGATACTTGTTCATCTCATTTGCAAATACAATAGTGTCCATGTGATGTGAAAGACACTTGTTAATTACATACGTTGGATAGTTTCTTTCCCAGTCTGGATCCTCACCCATGAGGTAATCCTTAGTGTAATTAATACTGTTCAAATAATCCTTTAGAGGATAGCGATCATCATATGCCATAATTTAATAAAAGTAGTTCTTTACGTTCTTGTTGATTCTTCATATAGTCACCAACTGATCTCATTGTATATGTGTGATCATACTCTTGAGCATCCCAGTCCTTAAATCTATCTTTAATTAATTGAGAACTATTATAGGATACCATCATGTGACTACAGTGGCGGTCACAATCTTCAAAGAACTTATCGTGGTCGAATCCTTTATGCATTTCTCCTCGTTTCCCATACAACTTTGGTTTGATTTCATATGGTGGGTCAAGGTAAGTAAAAGTATCCATACTATCAGTGTATAGTTCTTCGTACGTCGAGTGGGTAATTTTCCAAGTTTCAATGATATCCCTATAGTATTTTAATCTTTCAAGACCTCTAACGGTAAAGTTATTGTCTGAGGCTTGGGGAGAGAAGGACGACGACTCTGTGAGACCACTAAAGCTACACTTATTAATGATATAAAAACTAACGGAGCGATCAAATAAGGTCGAGGTTTCTCTAGTGAGATATTCTTTAGCTTCGATAAAAAGCATTTTGGCAGACGCAGGTTCGTAATGCTTTCGTTTAAGTTGAATAAGTTCATTGTAGAGTTCGTCTCCTTGAGATGCTAGTGTTTGCCAGAATTCGATTAACGGTTTATATAAATCACTCACCCATATATCTAAGTGAGGATAGGTTTGACTAATGTATAAAGCAACAGAACCACCTCCTAAGAATGGCTCACGATATGATTTATACTTTGTAAGATCTGGAAGAAATTGTGCTATCTTTTTTGTGGCACGAGATTTGCCACCAGGATAACGCAATGGGGTTTTCATCATAATACTTTCAAGGTTGCAACTGGAACTCCACCAGGACCACCGTTAATGGCACCATCAGGAAGACTATTGAATGATATAGTAAATCTATTAAACTCATCATGATGTGGTGCTGAACAATGTCTTAACCAACCAGGAAATAGAATTAGTTTACCAGGTTCTGCAATTATTTCTTTTTCATTAGGAACACTCTCTCTATCTCCTTGTAATATTTCAAGAGTATCTAACCCTCTAATATCTACAGGATCTAAAAAGACTGTAGGTGATCCTTCTGTAAGATAATATACAGCAGAGTAGTACGCATAGTTATGTCTATGCATTGGGTGACCTGCACCAGATTGAGGAGGTGCCCAGTTTGCCCATGACAATGATATCTTTAAACTTTCACATTGTAATCCTTCTGATACTCTTGCCTCTTCTAAACACTGATGAAACCAATCATACAATGGTTTAAGTTTTTCGTGTTTATGAAGATCACCATGAGAACTCAGGACTCTATGTGGAAAGTTAAACCGAGTCATCTTAAGAGTATCAACATAACTATAAACATCATCCCGAAGTTGGAGATCATGTAATTGAAACTCAAAGATATTTGTTGGAAATATTCCTATGGTTTTCATTCTATTATTGTCATCCCATAATCTTCTGGAGTTGGAACAGGCATGTAATATCCACGTCCCCTGTCAGGTATCATAGGTTGTATTGGTTGTTGTATGAGATCAATAGTTTCTTCAAACCATCTGTTCATTGATCTTGCCATAAAACGATAGGATGAACCAACATATAGTTGACCTCCTACAACAGCTATAGCAGTAGCACCCCAGAACCAGTAATAAAATCTGGACTTCATTTGTGCTCTGATCTTCTCACGTTTTCTCATTAATTTGTTAGTCACTTGAAGTTACACTCCAACATAATTTGGGTAAGACAAGCCAGTAGGTTTATCTCTTGATCTACAACAAAGGCAGACTTGTATTGATACTCTGCAATTATTAAAACTGCTGCAGCAACACTAGGACCATCTACTGTTGTAGATAGATTGTCATATAGTTTACGCATGATAGATACAGGATCATTGTCTAGATTTTGCTGCACCCATTTCTTAACATCATTAAATTTCTTTGCCTTCAATGCTGATACTAGTGGATCTATCTTAGCATCACCTAACGTTGCTAGAATACCAGTATCAATATTACCAGTAGAAGCATATCTCTGTAATTCATTTAAGGTTCTTCTAAAGTCTGGGAAGTATTTTTGGACGACTTGAGCGACCACTGCATCAGCATATTGTACGCCTTCTGCGTTAAGTATGTTACGAGTTGATCCAAAGAATTCAGATGCAAGTTGTTGTTTAATTTTTCCACGCACATTGAAATCTATTACAGTTGTTCTACTGTGTAGAGGTTCAATGATCTTGTTCTTGAAGTTACATGTAAATATAAATCTACAGTTCTTTTGAAACTCCTCTATCGATGCACGAAGTAAGAGTTGTACATCTGGGGTAGTGTTGTCTGCCTCATCAATGATAAGGACTTTGTGCTTTGCTCCTGCTGTAAGAGAAACAGTTGCTGCAAACGTCTTCGCTTGATTTCGGACTGTATCGAGGAATCTTCCTTCGTCCGATCCATTGATGACATAAAAATCTGCTCCAAGTTCATAACATAATGCTTTTGCAATAGTTGTTTTACCTACACCTGCAGTTCCAGAGAGTAGAAGATTTGGTATCTCTCCCTGCTCTACAAAACTTTTAAAGGTGTTCTTCACATCAGTAGGAAGTATACAGTCCTCAATCTTTTTAGGACGATACTTCTCTACCCATAAAAAATCATTCATAATTTAATCATACCCAATTTGGTTTTCTGGATTCGTCACGTAAATAATTAGATGCAACCCAAGGTTTGCTGCTAATGTAATTTTTGTAAGCAGTAAAAGTGTCAATGCTTGTGTCATGTTTAAACCCATCGGGCATCGCTCTGGTGAATGATGTTGGCGGTGGGCAATCAGGAAATATGATATCAGCACACTCTATAGTATACTGGCAACTGTGGACTTTGTTGTATCTGTGAGTATACTCTGCACACAATGCAAGACCGTGATCAATCAACCAACGAAAGTTAGTCTGTGCCCAGATAGTACAAGGGTGGTTACGAAATGCACCCTTGTCTGTCTTGTATGGTGCTCCATCTACTTTAGGTAGAACACCGAATCCATGACCCCATTTTTCTGATGCAACAATAGCAAGCATTTGACATGTCTCTAGTGGCATCTTTACTATGTGTTTGTCTGGTAAGACTTGTGCTGATTTAATGGGGTCTGGGTCAGTCACAAAAATGTTCATGTATTTGGTTCTAGTGCTATAAAGTATTTTATCCCATTACCTTGGAATAGTGCAACGTTAGTTTTACTTATTGACACATCATATGCACCAGGTAATAACTTTAAGTTCTCAACTCTAAAACAGTAACAGAATTCTGCATCTGTATTTCCTACCTCAACTGAGTAACTATTAGAAGTATCATTCTTCTTATCAGTTACAGTTAAGTTCATTACCTCACCATCACCGTAAAGACATAAGTCAGGTAGTTGGTATACTGAGGCAGCACGTTGAAGTTGCTGAAGTGTATTAGCATCAATATTAAAACTAACATCCACACTAGGAAGACTAATTTCTTTCGCAGGTGGTTGTGTAATAATATCTGGATCAGCATAGAAAAATCTAGTCTTAGAACGTCCTGCTGCATCGCTAACAGTTACGTAATTATTCTTTGATGTATCTATAGATGGTTTCTCAAATAAAGATAGTCCACCTAAGAATGTAGATAGATCATAGATTGACATTTCAGAATCAAACTGTTCTTCTACGTCTGCATAAACAAGAATATTTTTATTAATACTCAAGGTGCTTAACCTATTACCAGGTTTAATAACAAGAGACTTGTTAATAGAACAGAAGTTCTTTAGTATTTCAATAGTGGGTTTAGTAATCATAATCATTTGTCGTAATCTACTGAGAATGCAGTTGGTGTATCTGCTATGTTTTGGTTAGCTCTTTCTGCTTTATCACTAAAGTGTAAAAGAAGTAATCCATAATGGATAATCTTTAGAATGTCCTTTCTTGCTGTTCCTTTTCTGTCGTAACGTGATGCATACTTAAGGACGTTACTCCTACAGAATGCTTCAGCATCCCCAACAGAGTCAATGAGGTCAAGAGTCTGTACGTTTCCTACAGAATAATGACCTCGGTATGTATTTGCAATGTATTCAGATATCTCTTTGAGATAATCATCCTCATTGTATTTCCTCATAATAAAGGGGGTTATTATTCCCCTTCATTATACTCTGTATCTTCTCCTGCGTCAACCTTAGTGTATAAGTCTAAGAAAGATTGCTTAGTATCGTCATCGAAACGATTAACACAGTGAGTGATAGCAGTCATTTTATCATTGAAGATATTGAATGCTTGAACAATGTGGACAAGTCTACGAGTTGTAATAACTTCATCTACTCCACCGTCAAAGAATGTCTTACGGATAACACTTGCCCATCTAACAAGATTCTCTGCAAATTCTTTTTGACATCCTTGGTTAAGAAGTATCTTAGTCTCAGTTGCTTGAGCAGGATAGTCTTGCTCGAAAGTAATTGGGAATCTTTCAAGGAATGCTTCGTTAAGAACATTAGTTCCGATGAATCTACCATCCTCTGAACCTTTACCTTTTGTATTAGCGGTGGCTATAATTGTGAAACCTTCAGCAGGTTTTACAAATCTTCCAATTTTCTTAAGGAATACTCCCTTACCTTCAAGGATAGATTGTAAACATAAGATCTTGTTAGATGCTAGATCAATCTCGTCTAGTAAAAGTACTGCACCTCTCTCAAGTGCTTCTATGACAGGACCGTTGTGCCATACAGTAGATCCATCATTCAAACGGAATCCACCGATAAGATCATCTTCATCTGTTTCGATGGTGATGTTTACTCTGATGAGTTCTCTATTTAGAGAAGCACATGCTTGCTCTACTGATAATGTTTTACCATTACCTGATAGACCTGTAATGAATGCAGGATAGAATAGTCTAGATGATATAATCTTTTTGAGACTATTGAAGTTACCGAACTGAACGAAAGAAGAATCTTTATCAGGAACATATGATACCTCTACAGCAGGTTGAGCAGAAGGTGCTTCATATGCTTTATGAATCTCTTGTGCTGTAAGATTCCAACGACCACGACCAAGTTTTTGGAACTGTGGTAACTTATTCATTCTCTTAGTAACACTTTGTATTTGAACACCGTGCTTATCAGCAAATGATTTTACTTGGTTAGTATCAATATCTCCTGTCTCGAAAAATGATAGAAGATCGTCTGTTGTGAAAATTGCTTTGAAAGTCATGTGTTTGTATTTGTCTTATACGTTTATTATACACACAAATTATATCACGTGCAAGCCAGATGGTACACTTATTATATTGTCCACTCTCTTTTAAGCTGTCTGATATCAGTAGCACCATATATTGCTTTACATCTTTCCTCTGCATCCTGTCTAAGATTAGACTCGCAGGTAAATTCTACCTTAGTCAATCGGTTAGACTGTAATAGAATATAGGCAGACCATTTAGTAGTTTTCATAAACTGTATAGCGTTTAACTGTTTTATGAGGATCTCCAAACAATAAATATTGTTACAGGAGGTAAAGACAAATGTTACACATTAACATCAATTGGGAACGACCAGAAGTTCCAGAGTACGATTCAGAAATTCATAATCCAGATAGGGTCTTTGCCCTCCTGTGTTATCGAGGCATACATTATGCAAAGTGGGTCAACCTAAACATCTTCCCTTTTGGGGAATGGAACATCACTAATCCTAGGAAGGTCAAATAATACATTATCTATGTAATTAGTTGCCCAGTCCTTATCAAATAAATTTTCAAGAATGCCACGTGTTTTGTCATTCTTTTTTTGTTGCTTGCAATAATTTATCTGGTCATCATATCTTAGCATAGTCATGATCCAGTTGTCATCCTTTTCAACTTTATCTACCATATCACAATATACTTTTAGATAGTTTATTAAAAGAACATAGAAGTTTGATATGTCTTTCTCTTTACTTAAACGCATAAACTTAGCATAAGGAGAAAATACATCATCACCCCATGCAGGTATATGTCTAGTTTCACTAAACTCAAAAGCATTACTAATATCTCTAATCTTTTCCCAGTCATCAAATCCTTTTACAGGTGACACATCAACTATGGCAGCAGTAACTGTTTTATCTGTAGCAACAATATCACATCCAAAGATAGGTAAATTATAATGAGGGTCAGGAAAGAATACACAATGCAATATTTTTAATGCTTTTAATTCTGCTAATTCTAAATGTATCTTTCTAAGTTTAGGAGTACTATACATTGTATTCCTAATCTTAAGATCATCCTTTTTTACTTCGGGCATAGGACACTCTAATGGTTTAACACCCTCAAAGTCCTGCATACAATATGCTAATAATACTGCTACGTCTTGGTTTAAATTATGCATAACTAAAAAAGAACTCCTTAATTAATTTCTCTGATTCTTCTTTACCAAAACTGTTAGATAGATAACCTGAGATAGGATCTAGTTTAATCATATACTTATCAAAGTCATTATACAAACTAGTATCTTCCCCAGTAGGTTGTGCTTCATCTAACATATCTTTATATACAGATAGATATTTTTTAAACATAGGTAGATGATCATCCACCTCACTCATAGTGCAATACTTTACATAAATGTTTTCAGAAAAATGATTACCTGGTTCAAAAAATCTATAAGTTCCTTCTGCTTTAGGTAAATCAGGATGTGAAAACAGGAATTTTTCTACAGGATGTTGGAAGTCAAATACTATTATAACTTTCTTCTCAAAGAATCCCATCAAGTCCATACCGAAACATGGTAGGTTATGTCCAGTCTTAGGATAGATCACATTGTTATGGATGTTTATTTTCTCATCCCATATATCAACGTGTCTAGATTTAATAAAATGTTTTCCACTGTACATATCAGCAGTAAGGTTTACCCCTCGTTTATTAATCCAGTGGACATGTTGTTTTTCAAATGTTAAATCAGGAAACGTCTCGAAGACTGCTTCCTGATAATTTTTCCAAAGGTTCATGCTATTTGATCTATGAATCTGTTTAGAACAGTTTTGTTTGCCATCTTAGAACCCATGTGCTTTTTGAATGCACGTTGTAGTTCACCTCTAGTAGCAACTTCGCCCTTTTGTTTTACTTCTATCTCTTGGGCATCTTCACCGTTACCTCTATCTGGCATAAAGAATGCTTCAGTAAATCCACAGTTATTTTTGATAGATGCGAAACGCTCTTTTCTCCATTGCTTATCTAGTTTATCATAGTTGTCAAGAGCATACTCTCTGAACATACGATTTGCATCACCTTTACTGCATAGACGAATACCTACCCAGTTGTAATCTGTAATCTCTCTAAGGAATCCTACTATCTGAGCAGTAGTATTGTATGAAGTGTTAGAGATTTTCTTTGTATGTCCAGTCTCTCTGTCACGTAAGAAGAACACTTTACCATACTGAGATGCTAAACACTTAAGAGTTAGTTCACCATAATTGTGCTCATACTCTGATTTTGAAACATAACTCATTGGTTGGGATTCACCATCAGTTAAGCATATAACATTAACTTTAGATACTTTCTCTGTTCTCTTCATATCATCAACAAGTTGACGTGCAGCATATACCGCTTCTGCTAATGGAGTTCCACCTAATCCAAGAGGTTGGAAATACTGTAACTGACTGCAGTGGAAAGAATTTGCTTGAAGGAATAGGTACTTCATTGACTCTTCTAGTTCTTTAGTTCTTTGTTTTGAAGATAAGAACTCTAGTAATTGAATGTCTTCACCGATTGCTAATGTATTACTTTTTGGATTAACCATACAGTCATTAAGCATGTGCTGACCATAACCATATCTACCATAGTGACCACTTGCAAATCCGTAAACTCTGAATGGTATGTTTACTTTCTTACAGAACCAAACTAGATTGTAAACTTGCTTAAGTGTATCAAGGATAGTCCAAGACATAGAACCAGACCAGTCAAGATACATTACAAGACCATGATTCTTACCATCTGGAACAACAGTAATTTTCTTGAAGATATCTTCAGTCAACTTGTATTTGTGAAGAGAGTTTGTATCGATAACACCTGTCTTTGCAGTTGCTGCTCTCTTGTAATTCTCTGCAGACTTCTTCATTTCAAACTGTTTTACAAGATAGTTAACAGTCTTGTTTGCAGACTTTTTGAATGTGAAATACTTACGGAAAGAAATATCAAGTTGATCATTGTGCCAGTCTTGTGCTTCTTCAGATGAATGTGCTTTACCGTTGAACCACCAGTATAGTTGTTCTTTGATTTCCTTAGCAGGTTTGATGTACTTGTCTAGGTTTATCTTAGGTAAGTCAAGGTAAACCCACTCTTTAGCATCTTCATCAATTAGTTGCTCACATGCTTCTTGGAATGCTTTGTCTGTAATTGATTCTGTCTCATTAACATCACCAGTCTCCGAACCATGTTGTCCATTTATTAGTTGTTCTAGTTTCTCATCAATCTCATCACTAAGTTCTTGAGCAGTCTTTGGAGCATTAGATTTAGCATTTTCTGACTCATTATTAGTCTCTTCATTAGTTGGAGTTAACTCTCTCTCATCATCAAACATATCTAAATCTAAATCTAGACTTTGCTGTTGTCCTAACTGTTCTAGTTTCTCTTGCTCCTTCTCTTCCATTAGATCATATAATTCTTTTGCTAACTCAATAACTTCTTCAAAAGTTTTTGTTGCACCTGCACGATCTACATATACTTGCTCTTCTGCAGTGAACTCCATGTCATAACATCCTTTGTAGAATAGGTTGATACGATCAATAAAAGCAATCTCGTTTACATCATCGTTTGCAACACCAAAGAAATCATCTCTCCATAACTCAGCATAACCTGCAAATAAAGTTTTCTTAAGACCTGGATATGTTTGTCTCATTAACTTCTCTATTCTTACATCTTCTAAAACATTAAGGAAAGACTTGTTAACACCTTCAGGTCTAGCGTTTGGTGTGTATAGAGCATGACCTACTTCGTGACCTACTAGAAGGTCATACACTGTGTTAGAAGCAGTCTTCCAGATAGGTAAGCAAAGAAGTCTTTTCTCAACATCAAAGAATGCTGTAGACACTTTGCGATGCTCAACTGTTAGATTCTCTGTTGCTAGTAATCTAGCAAGTGTTCCTTTAACTTCTTGATTGATGTCTGTCATGTGCTTTCGTGTCTTATGTAATTATTATAGCAAGTCTATATGCTGATGTGCAACATAGTGGACACTTTGTAAACTGTCTACGAGCATGCACAAACCAGATTACGATCACCGTACACGTTATCAATACGGCTTACTGCTGCCCAGAATTTCTTCTTTGGTTTATTAGGGAAACATGCTTCTTCTCTTGTGTATGCGTGTGTCCATTGACCACAGACTTCTGATTCTGTATGTGGAGCATTCTTTACTATATCAGGAACAGTATAGATCTCTTCTTTAATTTTGTCCATAGCATATACAAATCTTTGTAACTCATCGAGTGACTCCGACTCTGTAGGTTCTACCATCATAGTTCCTAGAACTGGCCATGATAGTGTAGGTGCATGGAAACCATAATCCATAAGTCTCTTAGCAATATCCTCTGCTGTTACTGGTAAGTTACGACAGTCAAAGATACACTCATGTGCTACCCTATTATTATTTCCTTTGTATAGTACTTTAAATGAACTATCAATCTTATGTGCTAACCAGTTTGCATTTAATAATGCTACCTCTGTGGCATGTCTTAAACCATCTCCACCCATCATCCTTATATACATCCAACTAATAGGTAAGATAGATGCACTACCTTGAGGTGCTGCTGATACTTTTTGTTCTACGTAAGGAGTTAGATGTTTTGCTACACCTATAGGACCTACACCAGGACCGCCACCTCCATGAGGAATACAGAATGTCTTATGTAAATTTAGATGCATTACATCAGCACCAAACTCACCTGGTTTTGCTAGTCCTACCTGTGCATTCATATTTGCACCATCTAGATATACCTGACCACCACACTCATGAACTATCCTACAGATATCTTTTATGGTAGATTCAAATACACCATGAGTAGATGGGTATGTAACCATACAACATGACAACTCAAATATATTCATGGTTGCCTTTACCTCTAGGTCTGCCATATCAATGTTGCCATTATCATCACATTTAATAGTAACTACATTCATACCTGCCATCACTGCTGATGCACCATTAGTTCCATGTGCTGACTCTGGTATGAGACATACCTTTCTTTTGTTCTCACCTATACTCATATGGTATTCTTTGATTGCTAACAATCCTGCATACTCACCCTGTGACCCTGCGTTAGGTTGTAATGATATAGAATCAAACCCTGTAATATTACATAACCATTCTTTTAAATCATCCATAATTTTTTGATATCCCAGAGTTTGAGATGGTGGTGCGAATGGATGTATGTTATTAATACCTTCCCATGATACAGGCATTAGTTCTGCTGCTGCATTTAGTTTCATAGTACAACTACCGAGTGGCATCATACCATTTACTAATGAAAAATCTTTAGATGATAACTCATAAATGTATCTCATCATATCAGTCTCACTACGATACTTATTAAATACTTCTTGAGTCAACCAAGGTTTTTTTCTTTCTGGAATAGAAAACCATTTATAATCCCCTACTGAATCTAGGACATGTTCAATAGTATCAAACCTATTAACCATATCTTGTTGAGACCAAATAAGTTGCTTTAATTCATCTTCTGTGGTACACTCATCTAAGGTTATCAATGTCCAACCGTCTTCGTATCTAACATTGAATCCTTCTAAAGCAAGGAAACTTTTAAATCTAACAGTATCAAATCCTTCAGACTCATCAACCTCTATTCCAATCCATTTCAATGCTGTTAATAGCGATTGCCTATATTTTAATACTCTGGTTGCTATTCTTTTCAGACCTTCCGAACCGTGGTAAGCAGCGTAAAAACCTGCCATATTTGCGAGGAGTGCTTGAGCAGTGCATATATTGGACGTTGCTTTGTCTCG
>MDTB01144066.1_pt1 | contig 14248 bp, 12 predicted proteins | sample 811161 | NCBI WGS metagenome assembly MDTB01 (sample SAMN05326650, study PRJNA326480) | marine metagenome | isolation source: seawater | place: Mediterranean Sea | collected 2009
GTAAATGTGATGAAAAAACACCACTTCAAACTACAGGAAAACTACCTATCTACTGGCTCTGTTATTACTACACAAACAGGAAGTTGGTTTGATAGACCTGTGATATAAAATATATATACTTTTTTCTATTGTCGTAATATTTATTATTAACAATATTACAGGTAAATATTATGGCAATAGATTTTGAAGTTTTTGAAGGTAAGTCTTTATCTGATATCTTCAAAGACATCTACGACAATTCCAACAAAAATAAACAACAACTTGAAGTCTTAATGAAAGAGGTTGTTGGTTTTATTAAAGATGGTGACACCGCAGTTCAAATCATTCCCATGTTGAAAGAGTATTTAGAAATCAATGTGAAGAATGATGAACAACTGGTTAAACTCGCCACCATCGTTCAACGCATGGCTACTGCTAAGGCTAATACAAGTTCTGATGATGAGTTTGGAATTAGTGATAAAGAAAAAGAACAGCTATTAGCTAGTATTCAAGAAGTATCAAATGAGGTTCAAGATTATAGTGATAAGATTATATCAAGTAGAGATGAATAATGCCTCATAGAATGTCCAAAGGTAATAACTCACCCTCTGTAACACAAATGGAAGGTAAGAGGGGATTACAAACTGTAAAAACTTTAAATGCAGAAATAAACAGTAGTAAAACTCAAGATGAGTTTTATGAATTAGAACCTGTAGAAGTATTGGAAGTATATTTAGATGATCCAAAGGTAGGAGGAAAAAGACTCTTTCCGCTTTTTCCAAAAATAGGAGCAAAAGTTGATTTTAGTTATGTTGGTGGAATAAAAGGTAGGTTTGTATATAGTCAATCTGGTGTAAATGTAAATGAGTGTTTTGATTTTTTACCATTAAATCCAAACATAAACAACATACCTACGGTTGGAGAAGTAGTTATAGGTGTTATGTATTTTGGTAAATATTTTTATACTACACAATTAAACTTTTTTGGTAATCCAAATTTTAATACACAAGCTGGTGTAAGTACTGGAAATGTTAAAGATGTTGATAAACAAGCTATAGATAATGATCGTAAACCAGGTCAGGTTGGAAATTATTTTAAACAAAATTTTGATGCTAGAAAACTATTACCGAGAGAAGGTGATTTTATACTAGAAGGAAGGTTTGGTAACTCTATACGATTTGGTAGTGATTTAATAAATGAAAATGAAGAATCGCCAAATATAATTTTATCAACTGGTCATTTAACAAATGATGATACAGATAAACAAAAAGAAGAAAAGAAGGCACCTATATTAGAACATATAGATGATGATGGTTCGAGTATTTATTTAACAACAAACCAAGAGTTAGTCTTTACACCAGCTGTAGAAAGTGAAGTGGATGGTTTAAATGTAAATACACCAGATGAAGCTAAAAACTTTAGTGGTAAAAATATTTTATTAGATAGTGATAGAATACTATTTAATACTAAAAACAATGGCAGTATTGGTATGTTTAGTAGTAACAATATTGCTTTAAGTTCAGTTACAAGTGTGGTTGTAGAATCACCAAGTATAAAAATAGGTAGTAATAATGCCGAAGAATCTATGGTATTGGGTAATAAATTAGAGGCACTATTAGATGAGTTAATAACCGCTATAAATGCGATGACAGTTCCAACACCAGTTGGACCTTCAGGACCACCTATAAATGCACCACAGTTTAGTGGTATAAAGGCTAAGTTAAAAACAATGTTAAGTGAAAAAACAAAGGTAGAATAATATGCCATTATCAAGTGGTCTTATGGCCGATGAAATAGAAAAAAATATATTGAATGGTGCAGCAAATGGTGGTAATATTACTATGAAGGAATGGGCTACAGTATTACAAAACTATTTTGCACAGGCGACATTTCCACCAGCTGGTGGTCCTGGTATGTCCGCTGCCAAATCAGCTTTTATTGGTAGTATACCTGATTTAAGTAAAGCAAATGTTATTTTATTTAAAACTGCATTTTTTACTTTTGGTTCTACATTAGCATTAACTGCGGTTGGTACTTCTGGATTACCATCATCTCCACCAGTGGGGTTACCATTGTTGGAAGTTGCGTTTCCAGCTGGTATGGCTAATGTTTCAATATCAAAGATGGCAAAAGTTCTTGGAACAATACTACATGGATATTTTAAAACACAGTTGTATTTTAACGGAACTACACTTACACCCGTACCAACACCATTTACATAATAGGAGTTAATAATGAAAAAAAGCGAATTAATAAAAATAATCGAATTAGTAGTTCGTAAAGAAGTCAAAAAACAGGTCAAACAGATACTTATTACAGAGAAGAGTATCAAACCTAAACCTGTTATACAATCCAAACCAAAACCAAAACCAAAAGTTCAACAACACTTTACAGATAATGCTGAACTAAATAAAGTTTTAAATGAAACAGTTGGTTTGAATGATAAGTCACAAGAAGAAGATGAGTGGCCAACAATGGGTGGAAGTACTTTTGATAGTTCAAGAGCAACTGAACTTTTAGGTTATGGTGATTCTATAGCAGCACAAGGTGGTAGTAAAGAGATGAAAAGAAATATGGCAGCTGCTCAAACATTAAAAGAAAAGGGTGTATCAACTAAAGATGTACCTGAATCTGTACTAAATGCATTGACTCGTGATTATAGTGATTTAATGAAACACGATAAGATGAAAAGTAAAAAATAGGAATAAGTAATGGCAACTATAAAAGAACTAAATTTTAATCCAGATGCTTTTTTTGGATTAAAATTTCCATTAGAGTATGATGGTACTGATGGGTTTTTTCCAAGGTCCAGAACTTTACGAGAACAGGCATTTTCTAATTTAAAAAATTTAATATTAACTAATAAAGGTGAAAGAGTAGGTCAACCAGATTTTGGATGTGACATTAGTTCATTATTATTTGAACAAATAACCCCCGAAATTGGTGAACAAATAAAATCATCTATCAATGATGCAGTAGAAAACTGGTTACCATACATTACGATTACAAATGTATTTGTTACTTTTGAAGAATCACAACCAAATGCTATTTTTATAGCAGTAGAATTTTCTGTTGATGTTGACGATCCTAACTCTGTAGAAACAATAACATTTACCTTTAATACTGGAATTTAAAATGGCAAGAGAAGTTGAATATGGAACAAATGTAAAAGTTGTAAAACGAGATATTAACTATATAGGTAGAGAGTTTTCTTCTATCCGTGCAAATTTAATAGAATTTGCTAAATCATATTTTCCGACCGCATATAATGATTTTAATGAAGCTTCTCCTGGTATGATTTTTATAGAAATGGCATCTTATATCGGAGATACTTTAAACTTCTATATAGATAATCAATATAGAGAAGCTTTATTACACAGTGCTGAAGAAAAGAAAAATGTATATAAACTTGCACAATCTTTTGGGTATAAACCTAAATTAGCTAATCCTGCAGTTGTAGTTGCAGATGTATCAATAGAAGTTCCAGCAGAAACAATTGATGATGATAATTATAGACCTGATTTGGACTATGCTCCAATTATAGGAGAAAATACTAAGTTTACAAGTAATACTGGAATAGCATTTAGGGCACTAGATGATGTAAACTTTAAAACATCTTCTTCATTAGATACAAGGGAACAAGAAGTTTCACAGATGGCTGATAATATACCAACACACTTTAAACTCACAAAGAAAGTTCTTTTACAAAGTGGTAAAAGTTTTAAACAAGATTTTACTTTTGGTGGTGCTAAAAAGTTTGATAAAGTTATTTTAAGTAAATCGGATGTTGTTGAAATAACATCGTGTATAGATGACGATGGTAACAAATGGTATGAAGTTCCATTTTTAGCACAAGATACTGTATTTGATGCGATTGAAAATAATCCAGTTAATACTCCTGATTTAAGTGTTGATTCTGCCGATACACCTTACTTATTAAAATTAATAAAAACTGCTAGAAGATTTACAACTTATGTTAGAAGTGATGGTAGAACAGAAATAAGATTTGGTTCTGGTATAAGTAGCAATGCTGATGAAGAGTTGATTCCAAATCCAGATAATGTTGGTTCTTCATTGGGTACAGGACTATCTAAGTTGGATTCTAATTTTGATCCAAGTAACTTTTTAAATACAAAAACATTTGGTCAAGCTCCTGGTAATATAACTTTAACCTTTGAATATACACATGGTGGTTCAAATGATGATAATGTTTTATCTAACCAAATAACTACTGTAGATAGTGTAGTGTTTACATTAGATCCTACTGGATTAGTTGGTTCTAAAGTCACAGATGTACGAAATAGTATTCAAATTACAAACAATGAACCAGCAACAGGTGGTTCGAGTGGTGATTCATTACGAGATGTTAGAGAAAGTGCATTATCATATATGGCAACACAAGGTAGAGCAGTTACCATGCAAGATTATATAACTCGTGTATATTCACTACCACAAAAATATGGTAATATTGCTAAAGCACATATAGTTCAAGATGAACAACTCGACCAAATAGCTGGTGGTGAGGATGGAGATAAACCGAATTTTAAAGAGATTAGCAATCCACTTGCACTAAATATGTATGTATTGGGTTATGATTACAAAAATAATTTTGTAAATCTAAATAACGCTAGTAAACAAAATTTAAAAATATATTTATCCCAATATCGAATGATTACAGATGCTATAAATATTAAAGATGCATTCATAATAAATCTTGGTGTTAAGTTTTCTATAATAACACAACGAGGATTTAATAAAAATGAGGTATTGATGAAGTGTATTGATAAAGTTAAAAATCATTTTGCTCCTAAAAAATGGCAAATAAATCAACCTATAATATTAAGTGATATAGCTTACCAAGTTTCATTAGTTAGTGGTGTTGCTAGTGTTGTACCACCAACAGAAGATAATCCAGAAAAATCTATGGTTGTGATAGAAAACTTATATGATAAAGATTCTGGTTATAGTGGCAATGTTTATGATTTGGATGCTGCAACAAAAGAAGGTGTTGTTTATCCATCATTAGATCCTTGTATATTTGAAGTTAAGTTTCCTAACTTAGATATAGAAGGTAAAGTAGTAGGAGATATTTAATGTATTATTTTGAATACCCAACAGCAGATACCACAATATTTGAAGGTAACTTAACCTCATCTTTGAACGCTGGTTTAGATGAAATATTAGAAGTACAAAAACTTAAAGATGTGAGTGGAACAGTAATCCAAAGTTCTAGAATTTTAATGAAGTTTGATTATTCTAATATATCAAGATATAAAACTAATGGAACAATACCAAGTGACGCTAAATATTATTTAAACCTCTTTGATGCTGGTTCGGTTGGTTTAGCTGTAGAGCAGGACTTGTATGTTTATATGATTGAAGGAAGTTGGTCACAAGGAACTGGATTTACTTCAAGTGATCCTGTTGTTGAAGATGGTGCTAGTTGGAAATATAGAAGTGGCACTACACAATGGGTTGATGGTAGCGACACTCAAGGTGGTACTTGGTTTACTGGTAGTTTTACTAATCAATATAGTATAAGTTCTTCTATACACTTAAATCAGGACACTAAAGATTTAAGAATAGATGTTACCGATTTAGTTAATAATCATGTTTTATCTAGTTCATCATATCCCAATAATGGTTTTATAATAAAAAGATTAAATACACCTACAAGTCAAAGTGCTTTTACTATATTTGATCCAACAACTGCTACTGGTTCTGCAGAACACGATACATCAGAGCAAGGAACTTTAAAATTTTTCTCTAAAGAAACTCATACAATATATCCACCGAAGTTAGAGGTAGAATGGGATGATTCAAAGTGGAGTACTGGTTCTTTGGATCCACTATCATCAACGGACTTAGAGAGATTGACAGTTTATTTTAAAGGTATTCGACCTGAATATAAAGAGAAATCAAGAGTTAGATTTAGATTAGTTGGTAGGGAATTATATCCAACCAGAGGCTTTAACACTACACCAGCTGCATTAACTGTTAAATATTTACCAAGTGGTAGTAGAGCCTTAGAACATGGTACATATTATTCTGTAAAAGATGCCTCTACAGGAGAAACGATTGTACCATATAGTACAGGATCTATTGTAAGTTGTGATGCTCAAGGTAACTACTTTAATATATGGATGGATACTTTTCAACCAGAAAGATTTTATAAATTTGAAGTAAAAGTAGTTAGTGGTAGTGGTACAGATCAAACATCAATGATTTATGATGAGGGTTATGAATTTAAAGTGGTGAGATAAAATGCCGTATACTAAAAAACAAATAAAAAGTAAAGAATCATATCAAAATATATTAGATGCTGACAAAAATGAATTAAAAAAGTTTTTTGAAGATGAAGATTTAAAAGCTAATATATCTGGTTCTACATCAAATGCTATTCGTACATTAAGAAATTCAGATGGTATGATATTATCCTATGAGGATCCAGATAATCCTGGTAATACATATCCAAGTAAATTACAGTTAACACGAATACCAATGTCTTACTATGATGCAATACCAGAAGAAGTTAGTATTAAATTAAAAAAAGAAAGAACCTTTGGTGATGGATTTAGGCCTATACCAGATAATACTGTTGATGTTGGGGATAGGGAGGCAGCAATATTAGCACGAGAAGGTGCAATGGAAGAAAAAGAAAAACAAATAATCGATAAAGAACAGAAAATAAATACTCTACAAACAGATTTAGAAAACGCAATTACTAATTATGCGGAAAAACTAGCAGAACTACAAGGTGATTAATAATGTCTAAAAAATATAGTATAGAAGATAAACTATTAACTCAGGTAACTGAGGCGTCTAAGAGATTTTCTGGTTTTGGTATAGAACAGACAAACTTTAAAACAGATTATATGCATCTATATGTTATGGATATGGAAGATAATATTGTTGGTGAAGATTACTTTTCTCAAGATGAAATAGAAATTGTAGATAATAGAGTTGTTGATTTTAATATAGGACAACATCTAAGAGATATGGGTTTTACAGAAGGTGATTATAAAGTAAAATATTACTTTTTAAGTTCTCTTGCAGGGCTACCTAGTATTGCAGATGCTAGTGGTGAATATGGTCATTTTTATCTAAAAGAAAATCAACGACCTTATTTTGGTAAAGTAAAAAACGAAATTCGTAATAATGAAGAGTATTATTATTATCATAAAATGGAAGAAGGTACTTTAGAAGAAGTTCCATTAAAAAAAGTTGAAAATAAATATGTTCTAATGGATATAAATTCAGATAGAACCGAGGTTAAGATTGATGCTCAAAATATAAATCAAGAAGGTAGATATACAAGTTATAGAGATAAGTTAAGAAGATTTCTTCAACAAACCGCATATCCAAAATATAATTTTGAAGGTAGTAGACGAGATTATCATTTAAATCCAAAATACCCATCACCAAAAATTAAATTTGATGATAAAGATCATAATGTATTAATAATAGAACCACAATATGATGGTGATCCTGGTTTCGATCCTTCTGTTGTTGGGAAATCAATAACCATAAGTGATGTGTATAAGTTTAAGGGTCCTGATTTTGCTGGTGAAGGTGTTGCAGCCAATCCAGCTTTATCCAATCCAAACTCACCTGAATTTCAAGATTTATTACAGCAAGGATTTACACCACCAGAAATAATAGAGATGAGTACCGAAGTAGTAGATACTATAACAAACTCTGAACATTATGAAAGATATAATGGTATTATTACAGAGGTGTTGGATTATAATAGAATACGAGTTGCTAAGAGTTTTGAGGAACGAGAAAGTGAACTTAGAGAAAAGTTACAAATAAAAATAAATGCAGCTGCAGCTAGAGAAGATGTAGAAATAACATATGGTACATATCGTAATGGTTATTTGACAGAAGTAGAAATCCCTATATTTAAAAATGGTGAATATATAACAGCAGAAGATTTTGAACAAGTAGAAGATCCTAATAGACTTATGGCATCCACAGCTAGACCTGATTTTAATGCTGTAGCTAGTTGGCAAAGGAACTATAGATGGACTGCGAAAATGGATGGTAATTCTTTTGTAGTATGGACACCACAAACAAGATTAGAAAATTTAAACACATATATGATTGTAGATAATCAATATTATTTAATAGCTCAAGGTTCAGAAGGATATGGTAAGGATGGGTTATTATATGCACCGTGGACAGATGGTGCACCTACTAATGTATTAGAAAGATATTTTAAATTATATACTCCATTAGAAAAGGAAATAGAACCATATAGTTTAGTATATTTTGCAGAAGAAAAAATTGAACCTTATGAAGATACAATAAGACTAATCCCGTTTGTTGAAGAGGAAGAGGATTTAACATTTTTAAGAATACCAAATATAAATTCAAAAGATAATCCAGTTAGATCTAGAAGAATACAATATAAAAATTTTAATCAAATAACTGGAGGTAATGAGGAAGTAAAGGATAAAATTAATACAAAACTATTATCTGGTAGTTTATTAGATACTAGGTTAAATATTGATTATGGTAAACGGGATCCGATGGTGCCTAGAGATAAAAATGATTATGGTTATGGTACATTTGTTAATTTTGGTTCTGCAGAAAAAAGATTATCTAATTTTAAAAAGAAGTTATCATTAATAGAAACTTATACATCTCAAAGTGGTGTATTTACTTCTATTTCAAGTTCAGGTGACAATACACAAGAATATCGAAGATTAAAAAATAATATATTAAATAGTTTTGACCATTTTGAACACTATATGTATTATGAATCATCATCTTATGTTACAAGTTCAGTTGGTGAGTTTTATAGTATGGCATGGCCAAAAGAGGATTATGTAAATAATAAATATACACTTGCACCAACAACAGGTTCCGTTGGAACAACATTTTATAATACTTGGGAAACATATGCTAAAGAATATGACACTTGGAATGATCAAAGATTAGTACATAATATTCCATCTCATGTGGCTATGGATCCATCTAATAATACATTTTTAGAGTTTTTAGATATGACAGCACAACAGTTTGATGAGATTTGGTTATATATAAGACACTTTACGGATTTAAATGAAAGAACTAGTAGATTGGGTGAGGGTATATCAAAAGATATTGTTGAGCAAGTAGCTAAATCCATAGGACTACAGTTAGAAAATGGGAATGATTTACTTTCATTACCAGAGTATTTATTGGGTACTAATGCTACAGGCTCTGCAGCTTATGCTATTCCACAAGAAGATGTAACTAAGGAAATATATAAGAGAATACTTAGTAATATGCCATACTTTTCTAAAACTAAGGGTAGTATTAGAGCAATGAAAGGATTATTAAATTGTTATGGTATACCAAGTTCTATACTACGAGTTAGAGAGTATGGTGGACCTGATATAGGGGAACGGGTTAGTCCAGAAATAAAAAGAAAATTTAATTATGCCTTAGCATTCGAAGGTTCACAATATGTACAACATACTTGGAAAACAGATAGTATTTCATCTCAATTTCCAGACACAGTAGAGTTTAGATTTAAAACAAATAATAGTCTTGGTAGTGATGCTCAAATGGCAATAGTACAAACTAATAATAGGTGGGCTATTGGTACACGGGATAATAGTACTGATGATGCTTATGGTGATTTGTTTTTTGCAATATCAGGTTCTAATAATAGTGTTTCTACTTGTTCTATAGATAACTTACCATTTTATAATGATGATATGTGGAGTGTTATGTTAACTCGTGTAAGTTCAAGTGGTGCTGAACTAACAGGTGCAAGTCCTGGTAGTAAAATTAAATATGAATTAACAGCTAAACAATATGATGCTACTCGTGAAGTTATTTTATATAAAGGAAGTAGTTTTCTTATTGCCGATGGAAGTGGTGGTAATAATACTGATGGCTATGAACAAAACGAATATTGGACTACAAGTACTAATACAAGATTAGGTGGAAACTCTAATGGTAAGTTTGGTTCTATGTTTAAGGGTTCGTTGATGGAATATAGATTGTGGAGCGAACCATTATTAGAAAGTAAATTTGATCAGCATGTCAAGGCTCCAAAATCCTATGTTGGTAATACACCATCATCTTCATATGAAAATCTTGTATTTAAACTTCCGTTAAATGATAATATTACACTAAATAATGGAACTACACTTGACGATAAATCTGCTAGAACAAGTTATGAAGTAGAAGCTACTACAAATGGATTTGGTGGTACAAATAAGTTTAATAGTTTAGTAGATAAAGAAGAAATAAATGTTCCAAATATAGGACCAAATAGAAGAAACGCTACTAAAATAAGAGTTGAGGCTCAACAATTAGGTGATAGACAATTAACACCTGATACTAGAGTAGCCGCGTCAGCATATGATACTGCACCACTAGATAGTAATAAGGTTGGTATTTATTTTTCACCAGTAGATGTTGTGAATGAAGATATAATGTATTCATTAGCAGATTTTGATTTTGATGATTTAGTTGGTGATCCTCGTGATGAATTTAAATTAGATTTTAGAGGATTAGAAAATGCTCAGAGACAATATTGGAGAAAATATTCTTCACCAAATAACTTTTGGGATTATTTACGAATACTACAATACTACGATTCTGGTATATTTGAACAAATTAGAAAGTTTGTTCCTGCTAGAGCTAACGCTACTTTGGGGGTTTTAATAGAACCAAATATGTTAGAAAGAAATAAAGAAGTTATTGGTAAATTGCCAGAAATAGATAATAACTATTTTGAAAATGCAGGACATTTTGACGAAGGATTTCAAATATCAAATAATAAAAGCGGTTCAGATGCAGCAACATTATCTATAGGTGGAGAATTTTATCAAATAGAAGGTTCGGTAAATGCTGGTGGGTATGGTCAAGAAACTGGACCAAATGGTAGTCTTGCTATTAGTACTTTAAATGTATTAGACCAACATGATCCTAAAGGACCATTTGGAAATACTTATCTAAGTGCTAGTATAACTCATGGTGGAACAATAACAGAGTTTGTGGAAACAGTACAACCAATGATAGATAGTGCTAGATTATCAGAACATTCTCAAGTTAAAAGATTGTTTTACAATACACCTGAAGATGCCGCGGCAGACAATCCTTTTAGTTCATCATTTCACCCATCTGAATTTGAAAGTATGGCTAAAGATAGTAGTTTATTTAGAGTTTACTATAAACCAGTAACATTAACAAAAAAGAACACAATAGATGGTAAAGAACCAGTTGAGATTACAATTACATCTCCAACGACTTTAATAAGTCAAGAGCCAGGCGAATCACCATTAAAAGTTGAATAAAAATTAGAGTTCATTATATTTATTAAGGAGAGAGTTCTTTCTCACCATAATATACAAAACAGGAGTAAAATATGGGTTTTTTAAATAATACAAGCGTAACGGTAGATGCTATTTTGACCAAAAAAGGTCGTGAGTTATTAGCTCGTGGTCAAAATGAATTTCAGATAACCAAATTCGCATTATCAGATGATGAGATTGATTACAATCTTTGGGACACTACACACCCTAATGGTTCAAACTATTATGGTGCTGTAATAGAAAACATGCCTTTGTTGGAATCATTTGTTGATGAAAACCAAGTAATGAGATTTAAACTTATTACACTACCAAAGAATACTGCGAAAATGCCTATCCTCGAAGTACCATCACCATCATTAGCATTTAATGGTCCTGGTATTACACAAGTCGTTTCGCCAAACACTAGAAACGGTTCAGATAACGATAGTGGATTTATGTTCATATTACATGATGCTAGTATAGCTAACTTGACTCCTGTAGCTAAGAGAAGAAAAAAACGAAAAAGAAGAAGAAGAAGAAGAGGTGGAGGACTTGGTGTACCAAATTTTGGTATGAATACTTCAGCTTTTAATTTTTCTAGCCTGGGTATAACACAAAATAATATATCAGATTTACAAGTTAATACTGGAGCTACAACACCAGTATTTTTAAATGAAGCAGAAAGGAAAAAATCTGTAACCTTAACTGGTAAAAAAGTTAATGTTGTATCTCGTAGTATTACAACACAAACCTCAACTAATCTCACCGTGGTTGGTATAGATTCAGGTGCGGTATTTAATGTAGTGGTAACTGTAAAACCAGCACCAACAGTATAAGGAGTGATTAATGTCAATATTTACAGAATTTGATTTTGAAAACGATGTAGTAGAAAATCAAAAAACAAAAATCTCAAGTGGTGTATTTAGTGGTGGTAGTGGAACATTAACATCATTTTTTACAAGTTCTACACAACAGGCTACTGGTTCTTTTTTATCAGTATACCATCAGGACCCAAATGCAGGTGGTACGGCAGCAACAGCTGAAGTTCAATTTGATATTGGTTATGCACATTTTGGTGGTAGTGGATCTTTAGGTAACACTACAAAAACAACTGCTGGTAATAGAGAAAGTGCAGCTATGTATTCTCAATTTGCTCAAGTAGTTTTACCACCATTATCTAAGAAATTTAAAATGACTGGAGCTCCAACTGGTTCAGATAGTTTTTTCTTTTTAAGTTTTATGCGTTCTCGTATGAGAGAAAAACTTGATCCTGGTAATTGGGAACTAAGAATTGGTAACTATAGATTAATCGATGATAGCAATGCAACATCAAATCCAACTGTAAATGAAGGTGGAAGAGTATTCAATGTTGTTACTGGTTCAATCGCATCTGGTACTGCTACTATTAAAACTACAGCTGAAAGTCAAAGTGGTGGCGGTTTGGGCTTATTTTATCCTGATTTAGGATTGATAATATTAGATGCTGACCAAATGAAACTAAAAGACTCTTCTAATTCTGCCCCATTGTCACATGGTGTATCAACTAATGCATTTGATGATAATCCACAAAAGTTATTTAATAAACTTGTTGCTGGTTCTTATTTTCAAGTAAGAAGAGAGGAAGAAATCAGTTCTACAAACTATTTTTGTAGGGTAAATAATAAAAGATATAACTTTAGTTCTAATCCTACATATGCTACTGGTTCTGATGGTTCGTTTACACAGGCTACATTCTTTAAAGATCCAAAAGTATATATAACTACTGTTGGATTATATAATGATGACAATGAACTTTTGGCAGTTGCTAAATTGAGTAAACCTGTACTTAAATCATATTCAAGGGAAGCTATCATAAAAGTTAAGTTAGATTTCTAAGGGGATTAAAATGTTTAAGAACATTGACCCGTCTAATAAGTCAATCAAACCTTATAAAGTATATAAAGATTTTACGCTAACTCATAATCAAAGTGCTAGTGGCTATGTGGTTTTAAGAGCAGATGGTTCATCTACATTCAACTTTGTTACGAGTTCAGCTGCATCTCAAAGCTTTGGTACATATAATGGTACTACAAAGAAATATTCTTTAGGTACATATTATGATATTCCAAATTGGAACTTAGTAAATAAATTATATTACAAAGACGCTGATAAACCTTATCAATCATTTGGTAGTAATCAAAATAAAAAACAAAAAAGACAACTACATAATACAGCTCGTATATTTTCTATACCACAAGAGTTATTTGGTGAAAAGATAAAACCAAACTCTATAGAGTTAGAAGATACTTCTAATGGAAAAACATTTCTTATAAAAGATGATGGTGATGGTAACTTATATGATAATGCATTTTCTGCAAGTTTTGCTGCATATAAAAGTGGTGGGTTTACACAGTTCCCTACAAACGGAAGTGGTAGTCAAGTTGGTAATGTGTTTTATGAACATGGTGTAATGGTTGTTACGGATACTGGTTCATATTATAATTGTGGATTGGGTACTGGTCATGAATTAAAATATAAAGCAACACATACTAACTATGAATATGAATATATGGTAAATGTAGGTGTGGGTGAATATAACTCATCTGTAAATAAAAGTGTTACATTTGAAGGAAGTGGTAGTAGAACATTACCAGAAGGTACACTAAATATATCTAAATTTATGCCACCAGGAGATGAACCAGACTCAAATGGTATTGGAACATTTAAATCATTTTATAATGCCACATCAAAATATGAAGGTTTTACTACTCACTCTTTATTCAAACCTTATGTCACTACAATTGGTTTATACAATGATGATAATGAGTTATTAGTTGTTGGTAAACTAGCTAAAGCTATTAAATTAAGTGATGATTATGAAATGAATTTTATAGTTAGGTTTGACATATAATCCATTTTATTTATATTTATTAATACATAATTACAATATTTAGGAGAAGCAGTATGCTTACAGCAGGTACAAAATTATATGA
>MDTB01078691.1_pt1 | contig 14246 bp, 11 predicted proteins | sample 811161 | NCBI WGS metagenome assembly MDTB01 (sample SAMN05326650, study PRJNA326480) | marine metagenome | isolation source: seawater | place: Mediterranean Sea | collected 2009
AAAAATTCTAAATAATAATATACGAAATAAAGCCTTTGAAAGGCTTTATTTCCATAAAAAAAATGGAGATGAAATATTTCTTTGTTCGGCCTCATTAGATATGTTACTTTCGCCTTTAGCCGAATTTTTAGAAGTTGAATTAATTTCAACTCAATTGATTAGAAGAAATGGATTATGGTTGCCATTAATATCTGGAAAGAATTGTAAGGGAATTAATAAATTAAATCAATTAAAAAATTTAAAGGGACCAATTGAAAATTTAGAATATGAGGCCTATGGCGATAGTTTTGGCGATAAAGAGTTATTGGAGAATGCTCTGATACCGCATTATAGAGATTTTACTGATCAAGGGAAAAACTATCCAATATTTCCTTTAAGAACTGTTTTGTTAATTATGGGATTAACATTTTTTGGATATGGGATTTTTAGTGCATTTAATCAAATTAATATTTTTTATTTTTTAAAAAATTCATACTTAATTATTATCAAAGGACTTTTAATAATACTTTTTGGTTATTTCATAAGATTTATAAGATGGAGATTGATTTTTAAAAAATTAGGTAAAGAATTACCAATAGGAGATGATATTTTAGCTTGGATGGGATCTTATACTTTTACTGCTACACCTGGGAAGTTAGGGGAAGGAATAAGAGCAATTTTATTAAAAAGAAATTTTGGAATATCTTTTTCAGAAACTTTTGCAGCTATTATTTTTGAGCGCATTATTGATGGATTATCAGTTGGGATTATAGTTTTTTTAAATTTCAAAATTATTCATAATTTGGAATTTCTTAAAGAATTAAATTTTTTGAAATACCTAGATAATTTATATCCTTATTTTATCTTTTTATTTTTAATGATTTTTGTCTTTAAGAAGAAAATAAAGAAAACTTTTAAGAATTTATATAAATATCATTTAATAAATAATTCAAAAGAATTAATAATTTCATTAAGAAGACTTTTTTCTTGGAAATTATTCTTATTGGCAGTACCTTTGGGTATTTTGTCATGGGGATTAGAAGGATTATCTCTTTGGTTATTAATAAAAGATATAAGTAATTCAAATATTACTCTTATGGAATCAACTGTTGCACATACAACTTCTGGAGCAATTGGTGTTTTATCAATGCTTCCTGGAGGTGTTGGAAGTACTGAACTTTCTCTAATTAGCTTTTTATCTTTTCAAGGCTTACCACAAAATATCTCTACTTCAGTAACAATTTTAATAAGACTTATGACTATCTGGTTTGCCACTTTTTTGGGGATTTTATGCTTACTCATAAATAGATTTAAATATTAGAAAATAATTATTAAGTCCACTTTTTAATTTGAATCTTTTATTAATTATCGAGAAATTAATGTTAATGTAATTTATTGAGGAAAGAAATTCGTAAATGTTTTTTGATAAACTTAAACCAATTAATAGCGTATGGGTATTAGGTGCTAATAGCGAAATAGCAGTATCAATTTGTATGGAGCTTGCTAAAAGAGGTTGTAAAAAATTTTTTTTAATAGCTAGAAACAATGCAAAAATTCAAAAATTATCTAATCATCTAAATGAAAAGTTTCAAGTAGAAGTTACTAAGAAAATTGTAGAATTAACAGATTTTCAAAATATTGATAATCCAAGCTTTTACGAAGTAAGTGATTTTGATTTATATCTTGTAACGGCAGGATATTTAGGAGACAATGACCTAGCAAAAAATAGTTTCCATGAAGCTCAAAAAATTATAAATTCAAATTTTACAGGAATAATTCCTTGGATAAACGCAATTACTTCTTCCGAAAGAATTAAACAAAAACATTCTCTTTGGGTGTTTACTTCTGTGGCTGCTGACAGAGGAAGGCCTTCAAATTATTTTTATGGAGCAGCAAAATCCGGCCTTCAAGTTTTTTGTGAGGGTCTCTTGCTTAAATGCCATGACAAACCTTTTTCAGTGAGAATAATAAAGGCTGGCTACGTTTATACCCATATGACGATTAATAAAGTGCCTAAATTTTTATGTGTTAAGCCCAAGATGGTTGCAAAAATGCTTTTACAAAATCCTTACAAAAGGGGCGTTGAGTATCTACCATGGTGGTGGAGAGTAGTAATGCTAATTGTGAAGAAATTACCAAATAAAATTGCATCAAAATTATAAATGAAATAATGATTAAAAATAATCAATTTGTAAACGGTTGGGGTAGAAACTCTTATGCAAGAGTAACTTTATTTGAGCCCTTGAAAGAACATCAAATAATAAGTAAGGTTCAGAATGCTAGAAAAAATACTTTAATAACTAGGGGCCTTGGTCGAGCTTATGGAGATTCTGCTCAGCTTGATCAAGAAACTGTTTTAAGTTTGAAAAACTTTAAAATAATTAATCTAGATAAGAATAATCATGAATTAACTGCTCAGGGAGGAGCCTCTTTTGACGAGATATTATCAATCATAATTCCTGAAGGCTTTTTCTTGCCTGTTTCACCAGGGACAAGATTCGTAACCGTGGGTGGCGCAATAGCAGCAGATGTTCATGGGAAAAATCATCATAAGGATGGAACTTTTGGCAAGAATGTCAAAAGAATTTTGCTTATTGATGGAAATGGCGAATTATTAGAATTAAGCCAATTTAATGAGAATCAAGAAAATCGTGCAAAGTTTTGGGCGACTTTTGGAGGTATGGGTATGACTGGGGTTATATTAGAGGCTACTTTTTCTTTGATACCTATATCGAGCTCCTTTATTTCTGTTGATACAACACGTTATGAAAATTTAGATGATCTAATGGATAAAATGATTGAATCTGATAAAAATCATAGATATAGCGTAGCTTGGGTAGATAGTTTAAATAAAAATTTTAGAGGGGTTTTAACTAGCGGAAATCATTCTTCTAAGGATAGTTTACCTAGTAAATTAACCACTCAAGCTCTTGAATATGATATTAAGTCCATAGGCAAGACTCCTAATATTATCCCCGGAGGGTTATTAAATCAACTGACTGTTAGAGCTTTTAATGAAGCATGGTATCGTAAATCTCCAAAATCAAAAGAAGGTGAGTTGCAAAGTATTGGAAAATATTTTTATCCACTTGATGGTATAAAAGATTGGAATTTAATTTATGGTAAACAAGGTTTCATACAATACCAGTTTGTAATTCCTGATAAAGAAGCATACTTGATTAGATATACTCTAGAAAGTCTAAAAAAACTTCCAGCTTCTTGTTTTTTAACTGTTTTGAAAAGGTTTGGAAATATTAATTTATCTCCCTTATCTTTCCCCACGCCAGGTTGGACTTTAGCAATTGATATTCCAGCTAATACTCCCGGTCTCAATATAGAGTTGCATAAACTAGATGAAAAAATTGTTTCTGCGGGAGGAAGGATTTACCTTGCTAAAGATTCCCGACAATCATCTGAAACATTCAAGAAATCATATCCAAGATTACAGGAATGGTTGAAACTTAAGGAGATTTTAGATCCAAAATCTATATTTATGTCAGATAGCTTTAAGAGATTACTTTAGTATAATCTTTTAGCGATTATTTATTAATCTTTTATGAGGACTTAACTCCAATAAAATAAAAAATTATTAATTATGGAAAAAATTGATGGGAATATTATTATTACTGGTGCAGCAGGCTTTATAGGGGCAGCTTTGTCTTTACAGTTAATAAAAAAAGGGATGAAAGTTATAGGAATTGATAATTTAAATGATTATTATGATACAAATTTAAAGAAAAAAAGACTAGAAATTATTAATCAATTAAATTTGAAAAATAAATCATCTTGGAAGTTCTTTAAGTGCGATATTTCTAATAAATCATCTTTAAGAAATATTTTTATAAAATATAAACCTACTATTGTTATTAATTTAGCTGCTCAAGCTGGGGTTAGATACTCTCTAATATTCCCTGAAAAGTATGTAAGTAGCAATTTGGTTGGCTTCTCAAATATCCTTGAGAATTGTATTAATCATAAAATAAAACATTTAATTTTTGCTTCAAGTAGTTCGGTTTATGGCGGAAATAAAAAATTGCCTTTTACAGAGGAACAAAATGTTGATAATCCTGTCAGTCTCTATGGTGCCACTAAAAAATCTAATGAGTTAATGGCTCATGCATATAGTCATTTGTACAATTTACCTGTAACGGGATTACGTTTTTTTACTGTATATGGTCCTTGGGGAAGACCAGATATGGCTCCCATGAAATTTACAAATTCTATATTAAATAAAAAACCTATAGATATTTACAATAACGGCAATCTTTCAAGAGACTTTACCTATATAGATGATATTATTCAGGGTATTTTAAGATGTTGCTTTAAACCAGCAACTGCAATTAAAAATAAAATTAGTTATAGTTCGGCCCCATATCGGATATTTAATATTGGAAATGGTGAACCAATAAAGTTGATGGATTTTATAACCTTATTAGAAAAAAAACTTGATACAAAAGCGATAAAGAACTATTTACCTATGCAACGGGGAGATGTTTTTGAAACATTTGCCAATACTGATAATTTAAGAAAATGGGTAAATTATGAGCCAACTACAAATCTTGATGCAGGTTTGGATAAATTTGTTGAATGGTATAAAAAATATTATGTTTTAAATAACCAAAAAAATTCATGAAAAACATTTTAGTTACTGGCGGAACAGGATTTATAGGAAGTCATACATGCTTAGCTTTACTTGAGAAAGGATATAATTTACTAGTAATAGATTCTTTAGTTAATAGTTCTTCAGATGTAATAAAAAAAATAAACGAATTCTATAAAAAACGGTACGTAAATTCAAAAAATGAAATTGAATTTTTTAAAGTCGATTTAAGAAATGAATATTTTGTGAATCATCTTTTTGAAACTTATTCAAAAAGAAATAAGAAAATTGATGCAGTTATTCATTTCGCTGGACTAAAGTCGGTTAATGAATCAACTCTTACTCCATTAAAATATTGGGATTTCAACTTAAAAGGTACAATAAATTTACTTAAGGTTATGGATAAACATAACTGTAGAAATTTAGTTTTTAGTAGTAGTGCAACTATTTACGGAAGTAAAAATGGGAATATACTTCTTGATGAGAATTGCGAAATAAAACCAATTAATACTTATGGACATACTAAAGCAGTAATTGAGCAGATACTTAATGATTTATCTAAATTAAAAAATCAACTATGGAGAATTGTTTCTTTAAGATATTTCAATCCAATTGGGGCTCATGAAAATTACTTGATAGGAGAAAATCCTCTCAAAAATGAAAATAATATTTTACCTATAATAAATAAAGTGGCTGCAGGATTGATTAATGAACTTATGATATATGGAAATGATTGGGATACTTTTGATGGTACAGGAATTAGAGATTATATTCATGTTATGGATTTAGCTGATGGACATGTACTTTCTTTAGAAAATATTTTAAATAATAAATTCAAATATATCCAGTTAAATATGGGTACAGGAATAGGAACAAGTGTTCTTGAACTTGTTAGGACCTATCAGAAAGCAAATAAAGTAAATATTCGTTATAGATTTTGCGAAAGAAGGCAAGGTGATGTCCCTTTCTCTGTTGCAGATAATTCTTTAGCTAAAAGCTTATTAAATTGGGAACCAAAAAGAGATCTAAGTCAAATGTGTGAAGATAGTTGGAATTGGTTCAAAAATAGTCAGAAAGGTTTCTAATGTAGCAAAATTCTTTTAAAAATTGTCACAAAAACAAATTTTTCAATTATTGTCCATACTAATTTAAACCATCACCTATCCTCCAAAAATTGAGATCATTTTTAAATATTTTACTGGGCTCAATAATTGATCTTGCATCAAAAATCCATGATGGTTTCCTCATGATCTTTGATACTTTCTGCCAATCTATATTTGTATAATCTTCCCATTCTGTTAAAACTAAAACAGCATCGGCATTTTTAATTGAATCATATATTTCGTTACTGTAAGACCAAGTACCCTCCTGGATATTTTCGGGAATTAAGTCTTTACCTTTTAAAGATTTTTTTTCTTCTACTTTAAGGTCCTTGGCAATTTGTTCAGAATCTACTTTTGGATCATGAATGCTAAGGTTTGCCCCTTCTTCGAGAAGATCTTTACAGATTTTTATAGATGCTGATTCACGTGTATCATTAGTATTAGCTTTAAAAGCAAAGCCTAGTATAGATATTTTTTTACCAGATACTGTTCCAAAAAGTTTTTTAACCACTAATTGCGAAATCCTATCTTGATGCCAGTAATTTAATTTCACTACTCCTTCCCAAAATTTAGCAACTTCCGGTAAACCAAAATATTCAGATAAATAAACTAAATTTAAAATATCTTTTTTAAAGCAACTTCCTCCAAATCCTGGTCCTGAATCAAGAAATTTTGAACCAATTCTGGTATCTGAACCGATCGCTCTTGAAACTTCTCTAACATCAGCACCAGTTGCTTCGCATAATGCAGCTATTGAATTTATAGCACTAATTCTTTGCGCTAAAAAGGCATTGGCAGTAAGTTTTGCAAGTTCACTACTCCATATATTTGTTCTGAGAATTTTACTTTTTGGAACCCATTTAGAGTAAATTTCAGATAATGAATCAATAGCTGATTCAACCTCTCCTCCAATGAGAACCCTATCTGGATTAATGAGATCTTGGATCGCAGAACCCTCAGATAAAAATTCAGGATTTGATAAAACATCAAACGTTTTATTTCTTAAGCCCGCATCTAAAGATGATTTTAGAATAGATTTAATCGCCTCAGCAGTTCTTACAGGTAGAGTACTTTTTTCAACAACAATTGTGTGTCCTTGGGCATAAAGTGCTACCTGCCTAGCACATTCTTCCACCCATTTCAGATCGCTTGCTTTTCCAGCTCCTAATCCTTTATTTTTGGTCGGTGTATTTACAGAAATAAAAACCATATCAGCAAGCTTTATTTTTTCGGGCACTAAATTTGAGAAGTGTAGATTAATTCCTCTACATCTCTCAACTATTTCATCAAGACCAGGTTCATAGATTGGTAAATTATCAAGGTTTTTATCATTCCACTTTTTAATTCTATCTTCATTTAAATCAACAACTTCAACTTTTAGTTCAGGGCATTTATCAGCAATTACTGCCATTGTAGGACCTCCTACATAACCAGCACCTATACAACAAATATTTTTTATTTTTAATCCCATTCTTTTAACTATAGATTATTAATACTCTATTTGAATTATTTGTTTTATAGTCGTATAGTATTTTCACTAAATTCATTTTTAAAACTTTCAATAGTTAATTTTATACCACTTTCAATATTTATTTTTGCAGTCCAACCTAAATCATTTATTTTAGAAATATCTAAAAGTTTCCTGGGGGTTCCATCTGGTTTTGATTTGTCCCAAAATATTTCTCCTCTATAATCAAAATTTCTTGCTATGAGCTTTGAAAGTTCTTTAATGCTTATATCTTGTCCAATACCTATATTTATTATTCCAGAATATCTGAAGTCTTCTTCGAATAAATTTTTATTATCACTAGAAACTTTTTCAAGTACAAATATAACAGCTTCAGCTATATCATCTACATGGAGAAATTCTCTTTTGGGAGAACCAGTGCCCCAACAGGTAACATATGATTTATTATTTATTTTTGCTTCATAAAATTTTTTAATTAACGCAGGCATCACATGGCTATTTGTCGAATGATAATTATCACCAGGGCCATATAAATTTGTGGGCATCAAACTAATTGCGTCAAATCCATATTGAATTTTTAAAGAGGCACATAATTTAATGCCTGCTATTTTTGATATAGCATAAGGTTCATTAGTTTGTTCAAGTTTGCCAGATAGTAAATAACTTTCCTTTATTGGTTGCTCGGCAAATTTTGGGTAAATACAACTGCTCCCAAGGAAAATAAATCTTTTAACATTATTTTTCCAGGCATTTTCTATGACATTTGTTTGAATTTTAAGATTTTCAAAAATGAAATCTGCAGGATATTTGGAGTTTGCTTCTATTCCGCCAACTTTAGCTGCCGCAAGAATAACTACTTCAGGCTTATTGTCTTTAAACCAATTTTCAACTGATTTATTATCTTGTAAATCTAATGCATTTCTGCCTGGGGTTATAAGATTGTTGTAGCCGTATTGTTGTAATTTCCTTTTAATCGAACTGCCTACCATGCCAGTATGTCCTGCAATAAAAATTCGATTATTTTTTTTTATTAAATTCATTGAAATTAATTTATTTTTTTATGCTCGGAGGATTCTCCTTTGGTGAATTTATATTAAAGCCTTCTTTTGCGATTAAAACTTCTTTTTTAGCGTTTGAGAGGTCTTTAGATACCATTTCATAAACTAATTCCTCTAATGAAGTCGAAGCATTCCACCCTAACTGTTTCGATGCCTTTGATGGGTTGCCCAGTAGAGTGTCCACTTCGCAAGGTCTAAAGTATCTTGGATCGATTCTAACAACAATATTTCCTGTATCTGCTCTTCTTCCTACTTCATCCAAGCCTTCACCCTCCCATATTATGCCACTTTGAGGATTTTTCTTATTCCAACCCAATGCATTTGATGACAATTCTACAAATCTTCTTACCGATTCTTGTCTGCCAGTGGCAATAACAAAATCTGAAGGTTGATCTTGTTGAAGCATCCTCCATTGCATTTCAACATAATCTTTCGCGTGGCCCCAATCTCGTAAAGAATTTAGATTACCTAAATAAATACATTCTTCTAGGCCTTCATTAATTCTTGATAATCCACGCGTAATTTTTCTCGTAACAAAAGTTTCCCCTCTTCTTGGACTCTCATGGTTAAAGAGGATACCATTGCAAGCAAAAATTCCGTAAGACTCACGGTAATTAACCACTATCCAGTAAGCATATAATTTTGAGACCGCATAAGGGCTTCGGGGATAGAAAGGGGTTGATTCTGATTGGGGTACTTCTTGAACTAGTCCATATAATTCACTTGTACTTGCCTGATAAATTTTTGTTTTTTTGGAAAATCCAAGTAGCCTTACTGCTTCTAAAATTCTTAGCGTCCCGAGGGCATCACTATTCGCTGTATATTCTGGGGATTCAAAGCTTACAGAGACATGACTTTGTGCTCCAAGATTGTAAATCTCATCGGGTTTAATCTCTTTTATTAATTTGATAATATTTGTACTGTCAGTTAGATCACCGTAATGCAAAATCAAATTAGGAGAAGGATTGTGGGGATCCTGATAAAGATGATCAATCCTTTGAGTGTTAAAATTACTTGATCTTCTTTTTATCCCATGAACTTCATAATTTTTCTCTAAAAGTAATTCTGCTAAATAACTCCCATCTTGCCCAGTAATTCCTGTAATTAGCGCAACTTTTTTAAGAACTGTCATTTTAAGAAATAATTAATTAAAAAAAGCAAGTTTTTTATTTATTAATTTTTCATCTAAGTAATAAATCCCATAGGATTTGAAGTTAGGGATTTTCGATAAATAGTTGAAAATAAAAATAATTTGAAAGGGGGATATTTCAATTGTACTTTTTGATAGTTAAAAAATTTTCTTTGAAATTAGCTTGTAATATATAATTTATCAAATAAAATCAACTATTTTAGAATTTAATATAATGTGTTTTAATGAAGTGATAATAAAAGGTGGGTTAGGTAATCAACTGTTTTGCCTTCTATTTGCATACAAAATATTATTAAGTAACAAGAAAGTTCACTTAAATCTTAAGAATTACTCTCTCTTCAAAAGACAAGACAGACAATTTGTTTTGGATAAGCTATTCCCAGAAATATTTGATATTTTTGGAAATAGCAATTCATATCTTTCTTACTTCAGATGTTTGTATGCAAAATTTTTTGAGAGGTTTTTTAAAGATAATAAGATTGATGGATTATCAATAGAAAAGGCATTTTCAATAAATTATTGGCCAAATTGTTTCATTCATACTGGATATTTTCAACAAATAAGTAACTCTGAATTGGACATAAACTCATTAGACTTGCTAATTTCCAATTTAAAACCTTATTTGGGTGGTTCTAAATCAAAATTTATAGCTGCTCATATCAGAAGGGGGGATTATTTACTTGAAAAACATTCTATACATGGGTTGATTGATGAAAAATATATAATTAAGGAGTTACAATTTCAATTATCAAGGCAATCTTTTGAAGGGATCACAATTTTTACTGATTCTCCGGAATTAATCGATATAAATAAATATAGAGATTTACATAGAAATGTAGTTTTCGACAAGGGGGGTAATTCTGTAGAAGTTTTTAAAAGAATGCTAAATCATAAAGGTCTAGTAGCTTCTAATAGTAGTTTTTCTGTTTGGGCTGGATTATTAGGAAATATAAACTATTTTTCAATACCTTTTTTTTGGATGCCTGACGTTGAATCAAGCATATTAGGTTTGGAGAATATTCGAAGATATAATTGTGATATTTAAAATATTATTTACTTGAAATTTGAGCTAGATTTTTATATAAATATGATTTTTTAGTGAAATTCATAAAAAATAAATTGGTTAAGATTATTTTTAATATCATGTTTAAGATACTATTATTAAAAACATTATTATATTTTGGTTGCAATAGATGTTTAATTTATAAAAATTCTGGGAAATACTTTTTCTATAGATTACAAAATGAAACAACAAAAAATTAAAATTTTACCAGTCATTTTATGTGGAGGATCTGGAACGAGGTTATGGCCATCCTCTAGAGCAAGTTTCCCAAAGCAATTTATTAATGGGCTGTCAAAAGATAAGAAGTCACTTTTGCAAGAAACTATTTTGAGAATAGCGGGCATAGAAAACATAGAAGAACCAATTTTTATTTGTAATGAAGATCATAGATTTCTAGTTGCTGAGCAAATGAGAGAAATTAATATTAAGCCTAAAAGTATTATTCTTGAGCCTTTCGCAAAAAGTACTTGTCCTGCTATCGCATTGGCAGCATTAAAAGCTTCTGAGGAAAAAGAAGATCCAATATTATTAGTATTATCATCTGATCATATAATTAAAGAAAATGCAAAATTCATAAAATCTATAAATAACTCTATAGAAATTGCTGCAAAAGGAAAATTAGCTACTTTCGGAGTAGTTCCTAGGTCACCTGAAACTTGTTATGGATATATTGAAGCAGGTGAATTATTATTCGAAGATTTTGAACTTTTTAAAATAAAAAAATTTGTAGAAAAACCTAATTTAAAACTTGCAAAAAAACTTTATGTAGATAAAAATTTTACCTGGAATAGTGGGATGTTTACATTCAAAACAAGTGTAATTCTTAGTGAACTAAATAAATTTGAACCAGATGTTTTAAATATATGTGATGAATCATTGAAGAATGGCTTTAAAGATCTTGATTTTCAACGAATAGATAGAAATATTTTTGAAGGTTGTAAGGAAATTTCCTTCGATGTATCAATTATGGAAAAAACTAATATTGGTGTAGTTATTCCACTAGATGCAACTTGGAGTGATGTGGGAAACTGGAAATCTCTTTGGGAAAATGAAGATAAAGATAATAATGGTAATGTTTTATCTGGCAAGGTAATTACCTATGATGTAAATCAATCAATCCTTAAAAGTCAAAATAGACTTCTTATTGGAAATGGTCTAGAAAATATAGTTGTTATTGAGACGGATGATGCAATATTGGTCTCAGATAAAGAAAAATCACAAAACATTAAAGATATAGTCAAGGACCTCATTTCTCAAGGTTATGTAGAAGGTAAAGAAAACAGAATGAACTATAGACCTTGGGGGAATTATAAATCAATTGCAGAGGATTCAAGATGGCAAGTAAAAAAAATTGAGGTGAAACCAGGTGCTCAATTATCTTTACAAATGCATTATTATAGAGCCGAGCACTGGATTATAGTAAAAGGCACAGCTAAAGTAACTATTGAAAATAAACAATCAATTATTAAAGAGAATGAGAGTGTTTTTATTCCTCTAGGATCCAAGCATAGACTCTCTAATCCAGAAAAAGTTCCTTTGGTTTTGATAGAAGTTCAAAGTGGTTCTTATTTAGGAGAAGATGATATTGTTAGATTTAAAGATGATTATGGAAGAAGTTAAACTTGACCACTATAAAAGATAACTTTTTAAATCCAATAATCTTATGAATAAATCTTTTGATGAATCAAAAAATTTTATTTGTATATCATCTTTTAATGATGATTTGGATTGGTTTAAAGAATTTGAATATCCCCATATTATTTTCGATAAATGTTTCAACGGTATAAAAAAAACAAAACATTACCCAATAAATATTCCGCCTACAAATTTATATAAGAAATATCCTGAAATGAATATAGTTAATGGAGAGAAGGAGGGATATAACATTAATGAATATTTGAGTTATATAATTGCTAATTACGACAATTTGCCTAGTAATATTATGTTCATTAAAGGCAATTTAATTGAGAGACATATATCTCTAGAATTTTTTAAACGAATTTTGAATAATAAATATTTTACTTCAATTGAACAATGGAATTTTGAAAAAAATAACAAAAAAAAATTATTTAAAAAAAACTCTTTTATTTCTAGTGATGGTGGATGGCAAGAAATAAACAATAATTGGTATTTAAATAAACCAAAACATCCTACTAAATATTTCAATAATTTTAATACATTTATGAGCTTTATCTTTAAATCATATATTCCACCAAAATATATTAGATTTTGCCCGGGTGCAAACTATATAGTTCCAAAATTCAATATTCTTAAATTTAAAAAATCTTTTTATCAAAATCTAAAATTTATAATCAAACATTCACAATTGTCTGGGGAGAGTCATATTTTAGAAAGAGCTCTATATAGTATTTGGAATTCAGAATATGAAGTTTCTGATAATATGAAAAAATTATTTGATAGTTCAACAGTTTTTCCTAAAAAGGATAATTTTTTTATAGCTAACTTTAATAAAATTATTTCAAAAATTTGATTAATACTAAATTTTAAAAAATAAGTTTTTTATCAAATTTTTAATTTTTAAAAAATAATATAATTTTTTTCCGTGGAATCCAAATGGTAAATTTCTAAAATCTTTAAATGAAAGTGGGGTTTCTATGGAAAATTCATTTGCAATAAGAAATGGAGCCCATTTAAATCCCTTTGATTCTAAAAAATTTCTATGAAGGACTGAGAAAAAACCATCTTCATGATTATTTGTAAAATACTTATCATCAATTAAATTGTATTTTGAAGGTGCCTCTAAAAGACTTTTACTTCTTAAAGAAAATCCACCATTTCCAATACTAAAAAATCTACCTTTAGAATCCTTTGAATAATTTTTTTCATTTTCTCTTGGTATAAATGGTGCTCCAATATAGTCATACTTTAAGAAATCAGAATTCCATTTTTGAGTATTTATAATGTATCCATCCCACTGGACTATAAGTATATGAGAAGTTTCAATATATTTATATAAATAATAAATTACAAATTCGCTATAGTCTTTAATAGATTTAATTGGTTTTACTTTTATTTTTTTTATTAATTTTGCTTGTTTATTATTTAGAGAGAAAGGTTTAGATGTAAACAATATTGTCTTTGCAGGCCGCAATTTAGAATTTGAAATCATCAAAGAATTTAAAGTCTCTTTTATTTTGATATCGCTTATTGCAACGATTGTGATGTTATTCTGCTTTTTAAGCATGAGCCTAATTTTTTATAAATTTAAATAATAAATAAATAACTGTTTCAGATATGGAAAATTTTGCTAATGATAGAAAACTAAGACACTTTTGTGTAAGGAGGAGTTTATTTTTACTTTTTTTTAAACTTATAATACAATTATTTTGGATAAATCTATGTAATCTATAGTCCCTCACAAATAAGTCATATTTAATAAAATATTTAAAGAATAATTTAAAAATAAATTTTAAATCTCTTCCTACATTTTCAAAAATAATTGATCCGCCGTAGTTTAATATCTCGATTAATTTTGAGATTGAATTAAATTCCTCAATTTTATTTATATCAGAAATAATAATCACATCATATTTAGATTTACTATTATTTATTTTTTCAATTTTACAATTATCAATTTGGCTATTTTTAAAACATTTTCTCCATAAAATTATATTATTATTATTTGATTGATTTACTTCTAGAATCTTTGGAGATTTATTTATTTTATAAATATGGCTAAAAAATTTACTATAAAAAAGTTCTATGTAGGAATTTGGCCATAATCTTTTAATTCCATATGGGTTTTCAGATATGCAAAGATTGAAATCATAAACAATTTTCTTTAAGTCTTTTTCTGATTTCATT
>MDTB01114044.1_pt1 | contig 14246 bp, 18 predicted proteins | sample 811161 | NCBI WGS metagenome assembly MDTB01 (sample SAMN05326650, study PRJNA326480) | marine metagenome | isolation source: seawater | place: Mediterranean Sea | collected 2009
GGAAGACCTTTTGATAAAAATAAACCTTTAATTATTTTTGTTCATGGAAGTGGATTAACTCATATGACGTGGGTTTTACAAACGCGTTATTTTGCATTTCATGGCTACAGCTGTTTAGCATTAGATATGCCTGGTCATGGATTATCTGATGGTAAAAGTTTAAAGTCTATTGAAGAGATGGCTGACTGGATTGGTAAAGTAATCGATGCTGTTGGTTTCAAAGAAGCTTCATTGGTTGGGCATTCTCAAGGATGCTTAGTTACCATTGAATGTTCAGCAAGATATCCAGAAAAAATTAAAACACTAAGTCTTATGGGTGGAGCTGGTGCTATTCCAATGAATCCAGAGCTATTAAAGCTCGCTGAAGATAATGACCCTAAAGCAGTTGATCTTATGATGGATTGGGCTCATGGACCAGCTGGACATTTTGGAGGTCATCCTGTTCCAGGATTATATCATATTAATACTGGTGGTATGCTAGCTAAATCAAGAACTATTAAAGATACATTAGGTGTAGATTTTAGAGCTTGTGACAATTATAAAAATGGTTTTGATGCTGCAAAGAAAATAAAAATTCCAACTTTATCCATACTTGCAACTGATGATAAAATGTGTCCTGTTAAAGAAGGAAAAAAATTAGCTGACTTAATAGATGGTAGTAAAGTTGACATAATAGATAATTGTGGACACATGATGTTATTAGAGGAAGCTGATAGAGTTTTGAAAGTATTAAAAGAATTTATTACAAAAAATTATCCAGCAAACTAAAGCATTTGAATTCCGACGCCAGTTTTCGGATAAGTGTATAAATTATAATTTGCGCAGAGCTCATCACCAGCTTTTAAGTCTTTAATTGAAACCATAAAAAAATATTTAGCATCAGGTTTTTCTCTCAAATTGTAATACATATTTTCTAAATTATCATCGTTTTCATTAAATTTTTTTGCTTTTGCACTTGGATCAATTGAGTCACCGAATTTAAGAGATGGTAATATATTTGAAACCATTCTTTGAACTGTAGGATTATCAGAATGATTATAAAATCCACCAAGCGGTGTTCTTATATATTTATTTTCAAATTGTTCATCTCTGATGTGAGTGACTCCAATAAATGAATTAGCTTTTATGTTTGTTGTTGCAAATAGACCCAAGCCTTCAATAGGTGAATTTTTAATTGTTAATTCATCTGGTAATGGTCTGTACATAATTAGATTTTATTTTTAGGCATTAAATATTATTTTTAAATCTAAAAAAAGTATTATTTATTTAGTTCAATGTATATTTATGAGACATATTGTCAAAAATATCTGTTTTTAGGGGAAAATACTGAAAAACACAACTTACAGTTAATTGATCTATATAATACATGCTGGTAGACTTTAATTTTAATTTTAAATATTAGGAGAAAATAATGAGTACATCAAAAAATCCAGAGACTATTGCACTTCATGGTGGGGACTATAGAAGTGATCCAGCTACTACATCTGTAGCAGTTCCAATATATAGAACAACATCTTATCAATTTAATGACACTGGTCATGCGGCAAATTTATTTGCTTTAAAAGAATTTGGTAATATTTATACAAGAATAATGAATCCAACAAATGATGTGTTGGAAAAAAGAGTTGCTGCACTCGAAAATGGCTTAGCAGCAGTAACTGTTGGATCTGGACAAGCAGCGTCTACGTTTGCAATTTTAAATGTATGTCAATCAGGAGACAATTTCATAAGTTCTACTGATTTATACGGAGGAACAGTTAATCTATTTACACATACTTTAAAAAAACTTGGTATAGAATGTAGATATGCTGATCCATCTGATCCAAAAAACTTCGAAAAGCTTATTGATGAAAAAACAAGATGTTTTTATGCAGAAACTCTACCGAATCCTTATTTGAGAGTTTTCCCAATTAAAGAAGTTTCAGATATAGGAAGAAAGCATAATATTCCATTAATAATGGACAACACTGCTGCGCCAGTAATATGCAAACCCTTAGATCATGGTGCCGCTGTAGTAGTTCACTCATTAACAAAATTTATAGGTGGACATGGTACAGTAATTGGTGGATGTCTTGTTGATGGTGGAAACTTTGATTGGACTGCAGACGCTAAAAGGCAACCTCTTTATAATGAACCAGATATGAGTTATGGGGGTGCTAAATGGGGTGAAGTAGTTCCTCAGCTTACAGGTGCAAATGTATCTTTTGCTGTAAGAGCAAGAGTTTGTTTATTAAGAGATCTTGGAGCTCCTTTGGCACCAGATAATGCTTGGGGAATAATTCAAGGTTTAGAAACAGCTCCTCTTAGAATGAAACAACATTGCTCAAATGCTGAAAAAGCTGTTGATTTCTTAAAGAAACATAAAAGTGTAGAAAGAGTTATCTACCCTACTCTTCATAAAGGTGAAATTGCTGCTAGATCAAAAAAATATCTTCAAGGTGGAAATGGAGCTTTAGTTGGTATTGAGGTTAAAGGTGGTGTTGAAGCTGGTAAAAAATTTATAGAGGCCCTTAAAATGTTTTACCATGTTGCAAATATTGGTGATGCTCGAAGTTTAGCAATTCACCCAGCTACAACTACTCATAGTCAATTAACTGAAGAGGAATTATTAGCTGCAGGAGTAACACCTGGATATGTAAGATTATCAATTGGTATAGAACATCCGGATGATATAATTGGCGATTTAGATCAAGCTTTAAATGAATCTGGAAAACCAGGATTAAAAGCTGTTAGTTAGTGTTTTTATAATAAATTGTAAGAAAGCTAATTAAAACTAAGACAGAACCTAACTGGTGTAATGATGCATAATAAATCTTTACACCAGTTAATAAAGTCATAATTCCTAATATAATTTGAAATAAAATTGCTAAATCAAGTATTAATATTGATCTAAGTTGAATTTTTTTAAAATAAAATTTTAGATTTAAGATTATTAGAAAAAATAAAAGTGTATAAGCAGATATACGATGATAAAATTGTATTACTGAGGGATTATCTAAAATTTCAAAATTATACAAATCTCTTTTGTTAATATCACTTGGCAAAAAATTACCATTCATATCAGGCCAAGAATTAAATAAAAGTCCTCCATTAAGGCCAGCCAAAAAAACACCTAAAATAATCTGAAATAATATTAAAATAAAAAAAAATAATAAAAATTTATTATCAAGTTTAATTATAAATTTATTTATCTTAAGATTTTCAAGAATAAACCAATAAATTATTGATAGTATAATTAATGCAATACACAAATGTAATGCTAAACGATAGTGACTAACATCGGTATTATGGATTAACCCACTCTCAACCATAAACCAACCAATAATTCCTTGGAAACAAATTAAAGTAAAAATAGAAAAATATCTAATATCTTTGATAAAATTTTGTTTGTATTGGAAGTAGATATATATTAAAGGCAATAATGCAAAGAGACCTATTATTCTTGCAATCAATCTATGTGCATACTCCCAATAATAGATAATTTTAAATTCATCAATACTCATATTGAAATTTATAGATGTATATTCAGGAATTTTTTTATATTCATTAAAATAAAAAATCCAAGTTTCTTTACTTAATGGGGGTAAAATTCCTTTAAATAATTCCCATTCTGTTATCGATAAACCTGAGTCAGTAAGTCTTGTCAAACCACCTACAAAAATAATTATTATTACTAATAAAAACATTGTAATTAGCCAAAATCGAATAAACTTAGTGTATGGATCAATGTTTACAAACATATTTAATACATATAATAATATTTTTACAAACCAATTGAATAAATGTCGCCTAAAAATAAAAAAAAATTAGATATATTAAGAACAAAACTAGATAAATTGGATAATAAACTTCTTTCTTTAATAAAATACAGATCAAATTTAGTTAAAGATGTATTGAAATTAAAAGAATTTAAAAAAGAAATTATTGATAAAAAAAGGATTAAATCTATTTTATCCAAGATAAATAAAAAATCTAAACAACTTAATTTAGATCCAAAAATTACTAAAAGAATTTGGAAAAATATGATTTGGTCTTTTATCGATTACGAAAGAAGAAACTTTAAAAAATAATTATTTGCTGTGAGGTGGTAGCTTTTTTTCAACAAATATTTCATGTTTTCTTGTATCAGGATTGTATTTTTTTGCCGAAAGTTTTACTTTAGCTTTTTCACCACCTGCAGGCTTTTTTACATAATAAAAAAAACGAACTATCTGGTTTACTTTCAGGAACAAGTCTAACTTTTATGTGAGTTTTTTTTGCCATATTATTTATTTTCTTTCAATTTTTTTATTTTATTTGAAATATTTGTTAATTTAAATCTTAAGTTTTCAGTTCTTATAGATTGATTTGCTATTTCGTCAAGTTCTAAAGATTCTTTGGAATTCAATATCTTTTTCACTCCATTTATTGTCATTCCTTTATCTTTTAAAAGAAATTTAACCTTTTTTAAAAGATTAATATTATTTTCATCGTAGTAACGTGTTTTAGAATTAAAAATTTTTGGTTTAATTTGTTTAAATTGTTTTTCCCAAAACCTAATTGTATGTGTTGGTAAGACACCTTTTTTATTTGCTTCAAGTTTCAAAATCTTTACTACTTCACCAATTGTTTTATAAGCTTCGTTATATTTATTCATAATCTTTAATATTCACATATTCTTTAAATTCTTTTGATGGTTTGAATAAAACAACTTCTCTACTTGATATAATTTTAGATTCTTTTGTTTTAGGATTTCGTCCAATTCGTGATTTTTTTTTTCTTATAGTAAATGTACCAAACTTAGCTAACTTCAATTGTTTTTCAATTTTTAGATTTTGAATTATAGTAGTTAATAAATCATCAATAAGACTATCAGAGATCTGTTTTGAAAATCCTAATCTCATGTACACTGAATTAACTAAATCTTTTTTAGTTAAATTTATTCTCATAAAATTATATATTTTGTTTAATCTTTTGTATTAAATTACCCTTAACAATTCTATTACAAACTTCTAAGGAATTTGAAAATCCAATTGAGTCAGTCCCACCATGACTTTTAACAACTGGGCAGTCAAGGCCTATAAATATAGCTCCATTATAAAGTCTAGGATCAAGTCTTTTTTTAAACCTTTTTAAATTGGAGAAATTCAATAAAGTAGAAATTTTACCTAGTATAGAACCTGTCATTGCGTTTCTTAATTCGCTAGTTATGAAATTTGCAGTCCCCTCTGCTGTTTTTAAGGCTACATTACCAGTAAATCCATCTGAAACTATCACATTAACATCTCCATTCATTAATTGATTTCCCTCTATATAGCCTGCAAAATTAAAATTACTTGAATTTTTATCATTTAGAATCTGATATGTTTCCTTTATAGTTTCATTTCCCTTAAGTTCTTCGGAGCCAATATTTAATAGTGCGATATTTGGTTTTTCTTTTGGATACAGAGATGTATACAATGATGCTCCCATAATAGAAAAATCAAATAAATTTTTCGAATTACATTCAATATTTGCACCTAAATCTAATACAACACTCATACCTTTTTTATTTGGCCATAAAGCAGATAGAGCTGGTTTATCAATATTTTCAATCATCTTTAAATTTAATTTTGAAATAACCAATAACGCTCCAGTATTTCCAGCAGAAATAACTATATCTGTCTCCTTATTTTTTACACTTTCTATTGAAAGCCACATACTTGTATTTTTACCTCTTTTAGCACCTTCTAAGGGGCTATCAGTGCTTTTTACTACTTCATCGGTGTTTACAATTTCATAAAATTCATCACTAATTTTATTATTTATAATTTCAAGTATTCTTTTTTTATCACCAAATATCTTAAAAAAATTATCTTTATTTTGACGATGGTTCAAGATTATGCCATCGATCACTTTTTTTGGTGATCCATCACCACCCATTGCATCAACTGCAATTTTAATCTTATCAGTCATCGTATTATATCTAATTGATTATATATCTTTTATTCTTTTGGGTCTAAGACTTGTCTGCCTTTATACATACCAGTTTTTAAATCTAAATGGTGAGAAAGTCTATATTCTCCAGATTTTTTATCTTCCACTATATTCTTTGTAGAATATTTCATAGTTTGAGCTCTTCTCATACCTGTTCTGGAAGGTGTTTGTTTACGTTTTGGAACTGCCATAATTAAAAGTTACTTACACTTTTTATGTAAGAATTCAAAGTTTTTTTTGATAATTTATCATCAAATTCCTCAAAATAATCAAGTAAATGATCAATTTTATTAAAATCACCAAGAAAATATGAAAACTTTTTAAGTTTATCTTCTCTGGTTAATTTGTCCCAGAAATGAATTTCGGAAACCATTGAATGGAACAAGTTTATGTAATCTTTCATTTTTTTATTAATAGATTGATCGCCATATCCTATTTCTCGAATTGCAAGCTCTAATTGCCTAAAATTAAAATCATAAATTTTTTGTAGTTTTAACTTATTTTCCTCATTTTTATAGTTTTTTAAAAAAAAAGAAAAATGCAGTAAAAACAATGTTAACCTGTCAGAAAATTCATCTTTGCGATCTAAAGATATATATAAATCTTTATTTCTAGTATAATTAATTAGATTGTTATAAATATTTAGTAATTCATTTGTCATGTATAAAATATTATATATATTTTTTTTCTCATTAATAGTTGCAAATTGTTCATTTAAAAAAGTAGTTAAACATCATGGTGTCCCTTTTTTGGAAAAAAAGCAGAAAACATTAATAGTAAATAAGTCAAATAAAAACGATATTAGAATGATTCTTGGAAATCCTTCTACAACAAGTAAATTTAATAATGATATATGGATATATATTGAACGAAAACAAACTCAATCAAATTTAAGAAATTTAGGTCAAATGAAAATTTATAAAAACGATGTTCTAGTTTTAGAAATTAATGATTATGGAATACTTCAAAAAAAAGAATTTTTTGACAAGGATGATATGGAGAAAATCAAAATTGTTAAAGAAACAACGGAGACAGGTTTTTCTAAGAAAGCCTTTATCTATGATTTCCTATCTAGCATGAGACAAAAAATTAATGACCCTCTAGGACAGAGGGCCAAAAAAAGAAGAGAGTCTAACCGGCAATAACAGCTAATAATAACAATGCAACAATGTTTGTTATTTTGATCATCGGATTTACCGCTGGTCCTGCAGTATCTTTATAGGGATCTCCAACTGTATCACCTGTTACAGCAGCCTTATGTGCTTCAGAACCTTTACCTCCATGATTTCCATCTTCGATATATTTCTTTGCATTATCCCAAGCACCTCCACCTGCAGTCATTGAAACGGCAACAAAAAGTCCAGTTATAATTACTCCAAGTAACATGGCACCAACTGAGGAAAGTGCAGCAACCTGACCACCTATTGACAAAATAATAAAATACAACACAACTGGTGACAATACCGGTAACAATGATGGAATTATCATTTCTTTAATAGCTGCTACTGTTAATAGATCAACAAGCTTTGCATAATCTGGTTTTTGCTTTCGCTTCATAATTCCAGGAAATTTTTTAAATTGTCTTCGAACCTCAACAACTACAGCTCCACCAGCTCTGCCAACAGCCTGCATTCCCATTGAACCAAATAAATAAGGTAGCATTCCACCTACTAATAATCCTACAACAACATAGGGGTTTGATAAATCAAAAGTTACCTCAATTCCCTCTAATTTTGAACCAGCAACACCAGAGAAATATTTAATATCCTCAACATATGCAGCAAAAAGAACTAGCGCTCCTAAACCTGCTGAACCAATAGCATAACCTTTTGTTACAGCCTTTGTAGTATTACCAACAGCATCTAGGGCATCAGTAGTTTTCCTAACTTTTTTATCTAGGTTAGACATTTCAGCAATACCACCAGCATTATCAGTAACTGGACCATATGCGTCTAAAGCAACAACCATCCCTGCTAAAGCAAGCATTGTTGTTACAGCAATTGCAATCCCAAATAATCCAGCGATGTAATTAGTAGTTAAAATACCAGTAACAATTATTAAAGCTGGAATAGCTGTAGCTTCCATTGAAACAGCTAAACCTTGAATTACGTTAGTTCCATGGCCTGTAGTTGAAGATGCAGCAACAGATTTAACTGGTCTATAATTTGTACCTGTATAATATTCTGTAACCCAAATTAACAAGCCAGTAATTACAAGCCCAATAACACCACAATGATACAAATTTAAGCCATTAAATGTTTTATTATTTACTGTATATTCATTTGTAAATCCAATCACATAATCAGTTACTGGATATAAAATAACTAATGATGCTAATGCAGACACTAAAAATCCCTTATATAATGCATTCATTACATTTTTGTTATTTCCAAGTTTTACAAAAAAAGTTCCAATTATAGATGTTAGAATGCAAGCGCCACCTATTGTAAGTGGATATATCATCATATTAATATCTCCATGAAAAAATATTGATGATAAAACCATTGTAGCCACAATTGTAACTGCATAAGTTTCAAATAAATCAGCAGCCATACCCGCACAGTCACCAACATTATCTCCAACATTATCAGCTATTACTGCAGGATTCCTTGGATCATCTTCAGGTATGCCAGCCTCAACTTTACCAACTAGATCAGCACCTACATCTGCACCTTTTGTAAATATTCCACCACCTAATCTTGCAAAAATTGAAATAAGAGAAGCGCCAAATCCTAGTGCCACTAATGCATTTACTATTTCTCTTTCTTCAATATTTATCTTTAATAGAATATAATAATATACTGCAATTGCTAACAATGCTAATCCAGCAACTAACATTCCTGTTACTGCCCCCGATTTAAAAGCCACAGATAAACCTTGTGAGAGTCCTTTTCTTGAAGCCTCAGCTGTTCTTACATTGGCCTCAACCGAAACTAACATTCCAACGTAACCAGCAATACCTGACAAAGCAGCACCAATTAAATAACCAAGACCTACTAATGGACTAAAAGCTATACTTACAATAACCAAAACTACTACACCAACAATTCCAATTGTTTTATATTGTCTTGCCAAGTATGCCTTAGCTCCAATTTGTATGGCAGACGCAATATCTTGCATTTTTGCATTTCCTGAACTCTGATTTAAAATATTTTTTCCAGTAAAAAATCCATAAACTATGGATAAAAAACCTGCTGCTATTGTATATAATAATATAGTCTCGACTGTTGCGTTCATATAAACCTTAAGGTTGTTGGTTGTTAAATTTTAAGCCCGGACAATACAAAAAAAGATAAAAAAGACAATAATTAACTTTTAAAATTTATGTATATAACCTTTGTTTTTAACCTCTATTTCCTTACCTTTTTGATCAATAATGGTATTTTTTTTACTTCTGGAGATAATTTTACCTATTTTAGTTATTTTAATTCCAAGAGCTTTAGAAGTTTTAATAATGATTCTTGACTTACTTGGTCTTGCTGTAAATAAGATTTGGTAATCATCACCTTTAGAGACTAATTTAATCTTTTTATAATTATGATTTTTTATTAAATTTAGCATATTTTTAGAAACTGGGATTTCACTCTCATTTAATTGATAAGAAAGTTTTAAGTTATTAATCATCTTTTCTAAATCAGCAATAAGACCATCAGAAATATCAATAGATGAATTGGCAAAATTTAATAATTTCTTAGCTAAAGCGATTTGAATATTTGGTTTAAAATATTTATTCAGAAAATAATCATTTATTTTTTTTTTAAAACTAATTTTTTTTCTTAAAACTTGAAGTCCTATAAAACTATCACCCAAGTTTCCCGTAACAAAGATATTGTCATTCAATTTTGCCTTATTTCTATAAATAATTTTTTTAGAATAACCAACTGATGTAATAGAAAAACTAAGTTTATTAGAAAATGTTGTATCACCACCACTTAAAAGAATATTGAATTTTTTTTGCTCTTCTTTAAGAGACTTTGAAATTTTTAACAAATTTTTCTTTGAAAAAGAATTTTTGTTGCCAGATCCAGATATAAAATAAAATTTTGGTTCAACACCTTTACAAATTAAATCAGATATTGACGATCTAATAATTTTTTTTATTACGAGATCCGGTTTATTGAAATTAAGAAAATGGCTACCCTCAATATATGTATCAACAGAAATAACTAAGTTTTTTTTCTTATCAAAAAAAACATCATCATTTAAATTAAGTGAAGATTTATTTTTTTTTGATATTTTTGAAAAATATTTCTTTATTATCTCAAATTCATGCATTTTTAATTCTTAATTTTTTACCAATATTATCTAATAAAGCATTAAGGTATTTTGTTTGTGAATTATCTAAAAAAAAATTAGAAGAATTTAAGTATTCTTTAATAATTATATTAATAGAAACATTTGGTTTATAAAGAAATTCATAAGTGGCAGCTTTTAAAATAGTTTGAAATACTCTATCAAGGTTTCCAAATACAAAATCTTTACCTAATTTAGCTTCTAATTCAGAAAGTATCAATTCATCTCTTTCAATAGTACCTAAGACAATATCCTTTATAAATTTCTTAAATCTGTGTTTTGGGAAATCAAGTTCTTTCTCTTCATTGTATAATTTTCCATATAATTTTTGGATAATTATTACTCTAGGATTATTTTTTGGGTTAAATTGAATTCTCATTTTTGAGATAAAATAGAAATTACAGCATTTGCAGCTTCAGCACCTTTTTTCTTTCTTGCTTTAGCTTGACGCATATTTAAACAAGTAATTATTCCATTTCCAATTGGTTTTTTATGATTGATTGATAAATTCATTAAAGCATTTGTTGTAGCGTCTGAAATAAAATCAAAATGAGGAGTTTCACCTTTTATAACACATCCTAATGCCAAAAATCCATCATACTTATTTATATTTTTAGAAATGGTAACAGGAATTTCAAAAACTCCTGGTACTTGAACTATCTTAATAAAATTTTTTTTGGGGATAATTTTTAATGCGTTACCGAGTAAGTCCCTTGATATATCTTTATAATAATTAGCAATTACTATTAAATATTTTTTTTTCATTAAATTAATTCCTGCTTTACAATCTTTATACCATATCCTTCTAATCCAATAACTTTTTTAGGAGATTTTGTAATTAATATCATATTTTTAATATTTAAATCTTTAATAATTTGAGCTCCTATACCATAATTTCTTATTAATTTGTCATTACCCTTTTTATAGAAATCTTTATTTTTATAATCTTTAAGAGTTTGGGTAACAGATTTTAGATTTGTATCTTTAATAAACACTAAAACGCAATTATTAAATCTCTTAAAATAATTAAGAGTTTTATTAAACGAATTTGGGAGTTGTTGATTAATCAGATAATTTTTAACAACATTAGAAGATATTACTCTTACTCTTGGAGTTATTCCTTTTTTTATAATACCTTTTATTAGAGCAAAATGTTCTGATCCATCTAATAAGTTTTCATAAATCCTAATTTTAAATTTTTGACTCTTAACATCAATATTGGATTGTTTTTTCAATTTAATTAATTTTTCTTTTTTTAATCTGTAAGCAATTAAATCTTCGATTTTTCCTATCATGAGCTTATGTTTACTTGCAAAATTAAAAAGGTCTTGACCTCTAGCCATTGTGCCATCCTCATTCATAATTTCACAAATTACTGCAGAATTATTTTTTTTTGCTAACTTTGAAATATCTACAGATGCCTCTGTGTGCCCTGCCCTTACTAAGACGCCACCATCTTTAGCTATAATTGGAAATATATGGCCAGGTGAAACAATTTCATTTTTTTTAACATTCTTTTTTGAAGCTATTTTAATAGTTTTAGCCCTATCTCTTGCAGAAATGCCAGTTGTTATTCCCTTCTTCGCTTCAATTGAAATTGTAAAAGCTGTTTTATTCCTTGATTGATTTATTGGTGACATTAAAGATAAATTTAATTTTTTTGCTTGAGCACTATCTAAAGCAAGACAGATTAGACCACGCCCGTACTTTGCCATGAAGTTAATATTTTTTGAATTTGAGTCTGAAGAAGAAATTATCAAATCTCCTTCATTTTCCCTTTTTTCATCATCTACTAAAATAAACATACCTCCTTTTTTAGCGACTTTGATAATATTCTCTATTGGAGTAAATTTATTTTTTTTCATAAAAATAATTTCTAACGTATTTAGATAAGATATCTATTTCTATATTTACTAAACTTGATTTGTTAAGTTTTATTAAATTTGTTACTTTATAAGTATGTGGTATCACCCAAATTTGAAATCCTTTTTTAGAAACTTTAGATATAGTAAGCGAAATACCATTTACACATATCGAAGCTTTTTCAATTAAATGTTTTCTCTCTTTCTTGGGTATTTCAAACTCAAAAAGATATGATTTATCTATCTTTTTAATATAAGAAACTTTACCAATAGTATCAACGTGACCTTGGCAAATATGACCAGAAATTTTAGTACCATATTTAAGTGGTAATTCTAAATTAATAACATCTTTTAATTTTAAAAATTTAAATTTTGATCTTTCTATAGTTTCTTTTGAAAGATAAAATTCCATCATCTTATTCTTATAAGAAATTAAAGTAAGGCACACTCCGTCACAAGCAACAGAAAGCCCAATATCTTTATTATCTAGTCTAAAATTACTTTTGACAAAAATATTAATACCTTTAGGTCTTTTAATAATTTTAGATATAGTCCCTCTATTATATATAATCCCATTAAACATTTTATTTTGTATATAGTATTATTTTATCTTTTCCAAAATTAGAATTTATCTTAAATCTATTTTTATAATTTTTGGTTAATATATTTAAACAAGTAAATTCTTTAAATTCTTTTATTTTAGATAATTTTTTTGAACTTTTGAAAAGATAAAACATATTAAATAATCTATCATTAATAAAATTTTTAGTAAGTTCATTTCCTCCTTCGACTAAGATATTTCTGATACCTATAACATAAAGTTTTTTTAATATTATTTTTAAATCAAAATATTTATTAGAATTAATTTTAGACTTTACTATTTTAATTTTTTTCTTTTTAAATTCTAAAATTTTAAATTTCTTAGCTTCATTATAAAAGAAAATAGTATTGTTTTTATTAGCAGTTTTGAGTAAATAACTATTAAGATTAGATTCAAGCTTATTATCTAGAATAATTCTTTTAGGAGAAAATTTTTCCATTTTCTTTATTCTACAATTTAATTTTGGATTATCCTTATTTAATGTTTTGCAAGAAATTAGAATAGAATCATTTTTATATCTTAAAAAATGTGTAAATTTATTAGATTGAGAATTGGTAATTTTTCTATTTACTTTACTATAGATTAAATTATTTTTTGAAACAGCGATTTTACCACTAACAAAAGGTAATTTCTTCTTTCTATTAAAAAAATAAGGAGCATAAAATTGATGCACTTTATTACTTAATAAGCCTTTTTTAACTTTAATGTTTTTTGATTTTAGTATTTTAAATGTTTTACCTTTAACTCTTTTATCAATATCAATAATGGAATAGATTACTTCATCTATCTCTGATTTTATGATTGAATTAGTACAAGGTGGTGTCATACCATGATGAGAGCAAGGCTCTAATGTGACATACATTTTTGATCCTTTAAGATTATCATGTGAATTATTAATTGCGTTTTGTTCAGCATGTGGTCTGCCATTAAATGAGGTTTGTCCTATAGAAATGATTTTATCATTTTTAACTATTACACATCCAACTGAAGGATTTGTTCCTGTGTGGCCCTCCCTGGCTCTTGCTAGATCAAGTGCAAGCTCCATATAGATTTTATCCTGAATTGAAAACTTATCTTTTTTTGTAGACATCTAGTTTGTCCACGAATTGTACAAAATCTTTTTCTTCTCTAAAGTTACGATATACAGATGCAAAACGAACATAAGCAACAGGATCTAAATCTTTCAGTCCCTCCATTAACATTGTTCCAATTGTATTTGTAGAAATTTCATTTTGACCAAGTTCTTCTAAAGCTCTAGTAATTTTGCTAATAAATTTTTCAGCAGTCTCAGTATCGATTGGTCTTTTTTTTAAGGCAATATAAACAGATTTTGACAATTTATCTCTATCAAAGACAGATTTTCTACCATTCTTTTTGATTACCATTAGTTCTCTAATTTGTATTCTTTCGAATGTTGTAAATCTTTCACCACACACACAAAGTCTTCTTCTTCTTATAGCTGTTCCATCTTCGGTAGGACGTGAATCTACAACAGATGTTTCACCTTTTTTTTCACAGGGGCAAATCATTTAAGA
>MDTB01090829.1_pt1 | contig 14245 bp, 14 predicted proteins | sample 811161 | NCBI WGS metagenome assembly MDTB01 (sample SAMN05326650, study PRJNA326480) | marine metagenome | isolation source: seawater | place: Mediterranean Sea | collected 2009
ATCTTCATCTCTAAAACAAGGCGCAATTTGAAAATATTTATCAAAACCAGAAACCATTATTAGCTGTTTAAATTGTTGAGGTGCTTGAGGCAGAGCATAAAATTTGCCAGGGTTTAATCTACTTGGAACAAGAAAATCTCTTGCTCCCTCTGGACTAGATGAAGTTAAAATAGGTGTTTGAAATTCTAAAAAACCCAAATTACCCATTTCTTCTCTTATAAAAGATATAACTTTAGATCTAAGAATAATATTTTCATGAATTTTTTTTCTTCTAAGATCTAAAAATCTAAATTTTAACCTTATTTCTTCTGAATATTCTTGATCACTGAAAACAGGCATTGGTAATTCTTTGCAGCCTCCTAAAATTTCAAAACTCTCAATTGCGACTTCTATTTCGCCTGTTTTAATCTCTTTGTTAATAGTATCTTCAGATCTATCAATAACTTTACCAATAATTTTTACAACTGTCTCAAGTTGAATTTTTTCTAATTCTTTAAAATTTGTGTTATCTTTATTAATTATGCACTGTGTAACACCATAGTTATCTCTTAAATCAATAAATAAAAGATTTCCATGATCCCTTTTTTTATTAATCCATCCTGATAGATAGACATTGTTTCCAATATCTGCCTTAGTTAATTCACTACAATTGTGACTTCTATATTTGTTCAATTACTCTCCAGAACTTCTTTAATAATTTTTAAATCTATTGATTTTTTCTTTTTTAAACTCATCTCATCGATCTTATATATAAAATCAAATATTTTACTATAAGATCTATCAATCCTTTTAATAATGAAATTTATTAACTTTTTATCTAATGAAATTTGACGATCAGAGAAATTTTTAATTAGTAATGCAAATATTAATTCATCATCAGGTTTTTTTATATTTTGTAAAAGAAAATTTTTAGATCTTGATCTTAAATCTTCCAAACCAAAATCCATTTCAACAATTGGCACAGATGATGTAACTATCAAGAATTTATTATCTTGGTCAATTATATTGAAAAGAGTATACAATAATTTTTCATTAGTTTCATTTCTTAAATCTTCCAAAATAATATTTTGGTAAACTTTTATATCTTTTAAATAATTATTATTTAATAAAGAGGCATCTAACTTAATACCTTTAAATTTTTTTAAGAAAATATTTATTATATGTGTTTTGCCTGAAAAATTCTCACCAATAATATTTAAAAAATTTTTCTCCCACCTAGGCCATTTATTTAGTAAATCAAAAATATGTTTATTACTTCTTGAAATAAAAAAATCATCATTATCGTAATTTTGATCATAATCAAATTTTATTAACTGCTGGTTCAGATCTCTCATTTCAAAATCCATACTCTATTTTGTGTATCAAAACTATAGTTTTTATCACTCATTTCCCTTAGAAAAGTATCTGGGGTGCCATTAAAAATAACTTTATATTCCGTAAAATCTTTATCAAATCTTGAAATAAAATAATTATAAATCAAATCATAATTATTTAAGGTTTTCTCAAAATTTGAGATTTTTGAATAATCTTGATTATTAATTTTAATTTCTAAATTCAATTTTATTGAAGTATTAATTTTATTAAAATTTTTCCAATAATCTTCATAAATTATTTTTAAATCATCAATAACTCTTTTAACTTGATCAATATCTTCTAAGTCAAAATTAGAGAATGATTGATTTTTTAAAAGAATATTTTGTTTATTTGTTATTCTCGATAAAATTCTTACTTTTTTTTTATCTCTAAAAATCAATGCTATTATTGAATTTTCTAAATTATATTTATTGGTAATATCTTTGAAATCATACTCTTCAATAGACTCATATCTACTTTTTATAGTACTAATATCTTCAAGATCCTCCGAAGGTAAAATATATTGAATAAGATGATATTTTTTGACTTTATAGTTCCATTCAGTAAATATTTTATTATTATTAAAGATTAAAAGATCATTATTTTTTTCATCTATAATTATTGGAATAAATAAAAAATCTCTTTTAACTGGAGCTGATGGAAAAATATTTTTTTCCTCTAAGTATTTAAATATTTTTTTTTTATCGAAAGAAACTCCTAAATTTACAAAGTAAGTTTCATTAATGAACTTCTCCTCTTTAATACTAAAAGACTCAATCATTCCTTTAATCTTATTTAATTTTATTTTATTGATTTTTTTAAAATCAGATGAGCTTATTATAGATAATAATAATTCAAAGAAAGCTTTTCTGAACCCATCATTAATTATATCATTTTTATTAAAGTTTATCTCAAAAGGTCTTGATATCTCTATGTTCTTAATATCAAAGGATTTTGAATATACTTTTTCTGTGGAAAAAAAAAACAAATTTAGAGATAGAAATATAAAAAAAATATATAAGATTTTATTATGAATAATATTTTTTACATTTCTCATACTAAATAATAATGAATAAAAACGTATTTACATATAAAAAAAGTGGCGTTAATATTAAAGCAGCAGACAAATTTGTTAAATTCATTTCTGATAATTCATCAAAGAAAAAAGGCAAAAAAAAGTTTAATAATATTGGTAGTTTTGGCTCTATTAGTAATATCCCAAATAATATTAAAAAACCAAAAATAGTCGCTTGTACAGATGGAGTGGGTACAAAAATTGAAATTGCTAACACAATTAAGAAATATGATACAATAGGAATTGATCTTGTGGCAATGAGTGTAAATGATTTAATTGTACAAGGTGCTAAACCTCTTTTATTTTTAGACTATATTTCAATAAATAAGATTAATTTGTTAAAATTAAAATCTTTAATTAAGGGTATAATAAAAGGGTGTAATATTTCTGGCTGTGAATTAGTAGGTGGAGAAACCGCAGAAATGCCAGGTACTTATGAAAAAGATAAATTTGATATAGCAGGATTTGCTGTAGGTGTTGTTGATGAAAAAAAAATATTGAAAAAGTCCAAAATAAAAAAAAATGATCTCGTATTAGCTATTCCATCAAGTGGTTTACACTCAAATGGATACTCACTAGTAAGAGATATAATTAAAAAAAAAAAAATAAATATAAATAGAAATACACTTTTAAAAAAAGAATTAATAAAGCCAACAAAAATATATGTAAAAGAAATCTTAAGTCTTATAAAAAAAAATTTAATCAATGGATGTGCTAATATTACCGGTGGTGGTATTGCTGATAATGTTAAAAGAGTAATACCCAATAAACTTTCTGCTGAGATAAATCTTAAAAAAATTAAACTTTTGAAAGTATTTAGGTGGTTAAAAAAGCAAGGAATAAGTGACGAAGAGATGTTGAAAACTTTTAATTGTGGAGTGGGATTTTGCTTAATTATAAAACCTAAATGTTTAAATAAAGTTCTTAAGGTTTTTCCAAAAGAATATAAGCCATATGTTATTGGAAAAATAAATAATGGATATAATAAAGTTAAATTAAATGAAAAACTTAACTGGACCTGATAAATTAAGAACATCTGTTTTCATTTCAGGTACTGGGAGTAATTTAAAAAATCTTATCAATTTTTCTAAAAAAATTAATTCTCCAATAAAAATTACTCTAGTTATATCTAATAATAAATGTGCTAAAGGTTTAGATTTTGCAAAAAAAAATAGAGTAAAGAGTAAAATTTATAATTTTAAAAATAGAAAAATTTCAGAAAATAAAATTCTTAATGAACTAAAAAAAAACAAAATACAATTAATATGTCTTGCAGGATTTATGAAAATCCTATCAAAAAATTTTATAAAAAGATTTAAAGGAAAAATTATAAATATTCACCCTTCTCTTTTACCAAAATATAAAGGACTTAATACTCACAGTAGAGCAATTACAAATAAAGAGACTTTTTCAGGCTGTACAGTGCATATCGTTAGCTCTAAATTAGACTCTGGTAGAATTATTTTACAAAAAAAAGTTAAAATAAACAAAAGTGATAATTATAAAACTTTAAAAAAAAAAGTTTTAAAACAAGAGCACATACTGTACCCAAAGGCTATTAAAAAACTATTAACTAATCTTTAAAGAAAAAATCAATTTCAATTTTTGCGTTTTCTATGCTATCCGATCCATGGACTGAATTTTTATCAATAGAGATTCCATATTTTTTCCTGATAGTCCCTTCTATTGCATCTTTTGGATTAGTAGCACCCATCAATTCTCTGTTATCTAAAACACTATTTTCTTTCTCTAATATCATTGCAACTATTGGACCTGATGATAAATATTTGCATAAATCGTTATAAAAAGGTTTGGTTTCATGCACTTTATAAAACTTTTCAGCTTCGGTTTTTTCAATTTGAATTTTTTTTTCTTTAATAATCTTAAATCCTTTTTTTATAAACATTTGTTTAATATCATTATCCAAATTTCTCTCAACTGCATCAGGTTTAATAATTGACAAAGTTTGTTCAATATTACTCATAATATTCCTCTATAAGTTTATTTAACAACCTTACTCCAAAACCTGTAGCTCCTCCAGAGTTTAACGCTCCTCCATATTTTGAAAAAGCCATGCCAGCAATATCTAAATGAGCCCAAGGTGTTTTATTTAAAATAAATCTTTGTAAGAATTGTGCTGCTGTAGTAGAACCAGCACCTCCAACATAATTTATATTTTGCATATCAGCATTTTTAGAATTTATAAGTTTATCAAAGTTTTCGTGTAAAGGCATTCTCCATAATTTCTCCTTAACTTTATCGCCAGCATTAAGTAATTGTTTTGATAAGTTGTCATTATTAGAAAAAAGTCCAGCATACTCTGAACCTAGTGAAACAATTATTGCACCAGTCAAAGTTGCTAAGTCAACAATAAATTTAGGCTTAAATTTTTCTTCTGTAAAAGTTAAAGCATCTGCTAAAACTAATCTCCCTTCAGCATCTGTATTTAATATCTCTATTGTTTTACCACTATAAGATTTTACTATATCTCCAGGCCTCTGAGCATTTCCACTTACCATATTTTCTACAAGCCCAACAACACCGACTGCATTTATTTTTGCTTTTTTTAAAGCTAGATTTTTCATAAGACCCACAACAGCAGCCGAGCCAGCCATATCATAGGTCATATCTTCCATAAATTTTGCTGGTTTTAGGGAATAACCACCTGTATCAAAACAAACTCCTTTTCCAACAAATGCTAGAGGTTGAGATTTAGTATTTAATCCTTTCCATTCCATAGTCACAAGATAGGATCCTCTAATACTTCCCTGCCCTACACCTAGTAAAGAATTCATACCTAGTTTTTTTAATTTTTTATCATCATAGATATTAACTTTTAAACCATATTTCTTTAAAGACTTTAATCTTCTAGCATATTCATCTGGATGTAAGACATTTCCTGGTTCAGAGACTAAATCTCTAGCAAAAAAAATTCCTTCTTCTAGAGCTTTAAATTTTAATTTATCTTTTATAGATAGTTGATTTCTTTTTCCAAAAATACTTATATCTATTTTTTTTGTTTCTTTTTTTGTTTTATACTTATTAAATTCATAAGACTTCAGTTTCATTCCATGCAACAAATACCCTATAAAATTTTTGTTTTTATCATTTATACTATCAATATTTATTACGTAAGAGCTATTCTTCTTATCTTTTAAACGGCCATATAATTCAGCTCCTAGATTTTCAATATCAAAACTTTTCAAGTCTTTTTTAATTGAAATTAAAATTATTTTTTTTTTTGAATTAAGTTCGAAAACAAACAAATTTTTCTTTATGTCACTAGTTTTCAATAAGTCTCTAATATAAGAAAGTTCAGTGTTTGAAATATAATTAGTTAATGGCTTAACATTAAACTTTTCATCAGTGAATAATACAAGGTTATTTGAAGTTTTTTTAAAAATATTGCTTTTATAAGTAATTTGAATAGACATAATTTTAAACTTTTTTTGTTTTATTTTCCCTTCCTGAGCTTGTTTTTATTGACATTTTTAATAAATTTTAACTTTAGGTTGTATTTAAATTGTAAACTAATAGTTGAAAATATATAATTACTATTTTGTAAAATTTCAATGAAAAAAATATTATTTAAAAAGTTATTATTAGATTGTTTAACCTTTTTTATTATTACCCTTTTTAGTGCAAGTATAATTATTTGGGTTTTTCAAGCAGTAAATTTTTTGGACATAATGATTGAAGACGGTCGTGATTATATTGTCTATATAAATTACACATTGTTAAACTTCCCTAAGATAATTAGTAAGGTACTACCATTTATATTTTTTTTTAGTTTTTTTTATGTAATAACGAAGTATGAGCTTAATAATGAGTTAATAATTTTTTGGAATTTTGGTGTAAACAAATTTGAATTTATAAACTTTTTTTTCAAATTTTCAATAATTTTAGCAATACTTCAAATAATACTTGTTTCATTAATTGTGCCTAAAGCTCAGGATACTGCAAGATCTTTTTTAAGGACTTCTTCTGTTAATATTCTTGATAATTTTATAAAAGCAAAAAAGTTTAACGATACTATAAGGGGGGTTACAATTTATAGTGATTCCAAAAATGATGATGGAAGTTTGAATAATATTTATTTAAAAAAAGAAAAAAACAAAAATAATTTTCAAATTACCTATGCAAAAAAAGGAATTATATCTAATAAGAAAAATATCCAGATCTTAAAATTGTATGAAGGTGAAACTATCAGTGTCATCAATAATAGAACAACTAGATTTAAATTTTCAAAATCAGATTTTAATTTTAAAAACTTAGAAACTAATACAACCACTTATATAAAAACCCAAGAAGTAGCTACTGATAAACTTATTAAATGTTATTTAAAATTAGAAAATTTTAAGATATTTAATTTAAATATAGATGATGTTGTTCTTACAAACTGTCTAAAAGAAAACCTTGGTAATGTTTTTAAAGAATTATACAAAAGGATAATTGTGCCTCTATACTTACCTATATTAATGTTAATTATACTTTTATTAACACTAAAATCAAAAGAGAATAGTAATTATATGAAATATAGAGTTGTAATATTTTTAATTGGTATGATCACTCTTATTTCATCTGAAATGAGTTTAAGATTTATCAAATTAGATATTATTGAAAATCTGAAAGTAATTATGATCCCATTAATCATAATTATAATTCTTTATTCTATATTTTACATATTCCTTTTTTACGAAAGACAAAATAAATGAACACTTATATAAAATTTTTAATAAGAATTTTTTTGAATTCATTTTTTTTTGTTTTATTAATAACATTTTGCTTAACGTTTATTATTAATTTACTTACAGAACTTGAATTTTTTAAAGACATAAATGTTGATACTTTATTCACAATACATTTATCTTTATTAAATTCACCATCATATATATTTGAATTGTTACCTTTTATATTTTTGATTTCTACTCAATTATTTTTTATTAATTTATTTAACAATAATGAATTAAATATTTTCAAATATTCTGGTTTAAAAAATTCTAATATCATACTTATTTTAAGTACAATAAGCATAGTATTAGGTTTTCTGCTCATTACAATTTTCTATAATATTTCATCTAACCTAAAAAATTTTTATATAGATCTTAAAACTAACTATACGCAAGATGGAAAATATTTAGCAGTTATAAATAAAAATGGGCTCTGGATAAAAGATATAGTCGGTGAAAATACTTTACTAATAAATGCATCAAAAATTGAGCAAAATTTTATAGTTGATGCTTATATTTCTGAGTTTGATAATGATTTTAAAATTGTTAAAAATATTATAAGTCCTAAAGTGGACATCAAAAATAAAGAGTGGATAATTTATAATCCAGAGGTTTTAATTGAAAATGAAAAAAAAAAATATGAATTTTATAAAATAAACACTAATTTTGATTATAAAATCATTCAAAATTTATTTTCAAATCTGTCCTCACTCTCATTTTTTGAACTTCTTGAATTAAGAAAAAATTATGAAAAATTAAATTATTCCCTTGTCGAGGTCGATTTGCATTTGCTAAAATTATCATCATTCCCTTTATATTTAACATTAATGACCATATTTTCAGGAATAATAATGCTAAACACTAAAAAATTTAATAATTCAATTTTAAAAATTTCAATTGGTTTATTTTTCTCTGTAATAATTTACTATCTCAACAATTTTTTTAATGTTTTGGGTCAAACAGAAAAAATAAATTTAATTATTTCTGTAATGATTCCTTTGGTTTTACTAAGTATCGTAAATACCTTTATGCTGAGAGAGATTAATGAAAAATAAATATTTATTAATAATTTTTGTTTTGGTAATTAATTTAGTATTTATTGTTAATTCTAAAGCCAATAATGAATTTAATTTTAATGTTACAGAAATTGAAATTTTAGAGAACGGAAATAAGATTATCGGAAAAAATAGAGGTGACATTATATCTGAAAATGGAGTAACTGTAAGTGCTGATAATTTTATTTATGATAAAAAACAAAATATTTTAAATGCAAATGGTAATGTTATCATAATTGATAATCTCAAAGGATATAAAATTCTATCCAATGAAATAGTATACGATAAAAGCAAAGAAATCATTCTTTCCAAAGGATCATCTAATGCGATATTTGATTCTAGATTTAGTATTGAAACTAAAAACTTAAAATTCTTTAGAAATAATATGATAGTTAATTCAAATGATCAAACAACTTTTAAAGACGAAGAAAGTAAAACTCTTTTTGATTTAAAAAGATTTAGTTTTAATATTGATAAAGAACTTCTTAAAGGCGAAAAAATTTTAGTTGTAATAGATTATGATTTACCACAAAGCGATAAATTATTTTTTGAAAGTAGTATGTTTGACCTAAAAAATAAAAGTTTTATTGCTAAAGATATCGAAATTAAATTTAAAAAAGATATGTTTGATAACCTAGATAATGACCCAAGACTAAAAGGGATTTCTGTATCAAATAAAGATAATATAACAGTCATAAATAAAGGAATTTTTACTAGTTGTAATGAAAATGGAGATGATTGTCCTCCATGGGCTATAAGTGCAGATAAAATTACTCACGACAAAAATAAAAAACTTTTAATTTATGATGATGCTTTACTTAAAATCTATAATGTCCCAATACTTTATTTTCCAAAATTTTTTCATCCCGATCCAACAGTAAAACGTCAATCTGGTCTACTAAGACCACAATTTAATAATTCAAATATTTTGGGTACGTCTTTCAATATCCCATATTACCACGTGATTGCAGAAAATAAGGATTTTACATTAAGACCAACCATATTTGAGGACGATCTTAAAATGTTTCAAAATGAATATAGGCAAGCCAATAAGAACTCATCACTTTCTTTGGACTTTGGTTATGTTGATAGTTATAAGTCTTCTATATCAAATAAAAAAAAAAGTATTTCTCATTTATTTGGAAATTTTGATTTAGATCTTAACTTTGATAATTTCACTAATAGTAAGTTTTTTGTATCAGTCCAAAAAGTAACCAATGATACTTATCTCAAAATATTTGATGGTAATTTATTTAAGAATAAATTAACCCCTAAAAACTATGATGTATTGAATTCAGAAGCAAAGCTTACGCTGAATAATGATGATTATAACTTTACTGCAGGCTTTCAATCTTTTGAAAATTTACAACTTAAAAGCTCAGATAGGTATCAATTTATTTTACCTTATTATAATTTTGATAGACAGATTTTTAAAAATATTGAAAATGGATTTGTTAATTTTTCATCTTATGGAAATAATGATCTCAATAATACCAATAATCTTAAAACAAGAGTAATTAATGATCTAAGTCTTAAAAGTGTAGATCAAATTTCAAAAAATGGGTTTAAAAATAATTATAATATTTATTTTAAAAATTTGAATACAACCGCAACAAATGATGCCCAATATAAATCCAGTGCTCAGATAGAATTGATGAGTATATTGGAATTAAATTCTAGTATGCCAATGATAAGTGAAACAAAGGACAATATTAATTATTTAACACCAAAGGTTTCGTTTAGATTCAATCCTGGGGATATGAAGGACTATTCTAGCTCTGAAAGAAAAGTTGATGTTAATAACATTTTTGAAATTAATAGACTTGGTATAGATGATTCTTTTGAAGAAGGAAAATCTATTACATTAGGACTAGATTATAAAAAAATTGATCTATTAAATGTAAATAAATTCTTTGAAACAAAGGTAGCAACTATATTTAGGGAAGAAGATCAATCATTCATACCTGAGACAAGTGGTATTAGAACAAAAAATGCAAATATATTTGGAAGCATTTCAAATAATTTCTCTGATAATTTAAATATTAGTTATGATTTTATCATGGATAATGACTTAAATACTTTAGAATATAATTCATTGAATACTACTTTAAGTTACAAAAATCTAACAACTGAATTTAATTTTATAGAAGAAAGTGGTGAGCTTGGAAATACAAATACTTTATCGAATAACACAAAACTTAAATTTACTGAAAATAATTATTTATCATTTAACACAAGAAGAAATAGAGAGATTAATTTAACTGAATATTATAACTTGATTTATGAATACAAGAATGACTGTTTAGTGGCTGGTTTAAAATATAATAAAACATATTACGAAGACAGAGATTTAAAACCTTCTGAAAATTTATTATTCAGCATTACATTAAGTCCTCTTACAACTTTTGAGCAAAAAATGGACAATTAAAAAATGAAATTAAAAATTGTAATTTTATTATTTATAACTCTTATTTTGAATAATATATCTAAAGCTTACGAAAATAAAATACTATTTAAAGTGAATAATGAAATAATTACAACTTTAGATATTTTAAACGAAATTAATTATTTAAATTCAGTAAATAAAGATTTGAAAAATCTTGAAAAAGAAAAAATTTATCAAATTGCAAAAAATTCGTTAATCAAAGAAAAAATGAAAGAAATATTTTTATTAAAGATATATGAAAAAATCGAATTAAATGATGAAGATTTTAGAAATTTGATTCTTAATAACTATTCATTTTTAAAGATTAATAGTTTAGATGAACTAAATATGCATCTAAAGGAATTTGGTTTAATTGGAAAAAATTTAAAAAAAAAAAATAAGTGTTCAGACTTTATGGAATCAATACATTTATACTAAGTACTATAAAAGTGTAAATATTAATGTTGAAGAAATAAAAAGAAATATTCTCAAAAATAAAAAACAAAGAGAATTTTTGATGTCAGAAATTCTCTTTGATTTAGAAAATAATGAAATTTTAGAACAAAAATTTTCTATAATTGAAAAATCAATTAAAGAAAATGGCTTTGAAAATTCAGCTTTAATTTACAGTATATCGGAGTCTTCAAAAAATGGTGGAAAAATTGGATGGGTTAAAGAGAATTCAATTAATTCAAAAATTTTGGAATATATTTCAAAATTAAATATAAATGAAAATACAAAACCTATTGTAGTTCCTGGAGGATTTTTAATATTAAGATTAAATGAAATTAAAGAAACCGAAAAAGAAATAAATTTAAATCAAGAATTAGAAACAATTATCAGAATAAAAACTAATAAACAATTAAATCAGTTTTCAAATATTTTTTTAACTAAAATTAAAAAGGAAATTATAATAGATGAACTTTAAACCTATTCTTATAGTTGCTGGAGAGCCTAATAGTATTTTTCTTGAAATTTTTTTTAAAATATACACTAATTCAAAAATTAAAAGTCCTCTAATTTTAATTGTATCTAATAAAATTTTGAATAAACAAATGAAAAAATTTAATTTTAAAAAAAAAATTAAGAATTTAGATTTAAAGAAAATACACTCCTATAAGTTAGATAATAAATCAATAAATATAATAAATATTGAATATGATCAGAAAAAAACTTTTAAAAAAATTTCTAAGAAATCTAAATCATATATTGAAAAATGTTTTAAAGTTGCAATTAAATTGATTAACTCCGGATATTCAAAAAAATTTATTAATGGTCCTATTTCAAAAAAAAGTTTTTTAAATAAAAAATACCCTGGTGTAACAGAATATCTCGCAGATAAATTTAACAAAAATAAATTTGCAATGCTTATTTATAATAAAAACTTATCAGTAAGTCCTATTACTACTCACTTACCACTTAAAAATGTTGCAAAAAAAATAAATAAAAAATCTATTATGGAAAAAATTACTCTAATCAATAATTTCTATAAACTCTATTTTAAGATTAAACCTCGAATAGCTGTAACTGGATTAAATCCCCATTGTGAGAGTTTTGAAAACTTAAATGAGGATACTATGATCTTAAAACCCGCAATTAAACATCTCAATAAGTCTGGTTATAAAATATTTGGACCTTTTCCTGCAGATACTATTTTTACAAAAAAAAATAGAAGTAATTATAATGTTATTTTGGGTATGTATCATGATCAAGTTTTAGCACCTATGAAAACAATATATGAATTTGATGCTATTAATATTACGCTTGGTTTACCCTTCTTAAGAGTTTCACCTGATCATGGACCAAATGAAAAAATGGTTGGAAAAAATTTGTCTAACCCTTTAAGCCTTATGAAGGCAGTAAATTTTTTAGATAATATAAAGTGATTAAAACGAAAAAAAGTTTAGGTCAAAACTTTTTAATAGATGAATATATCTTAGACAAAATAACAAAAGTTACAAAAATTAAAGATCAAGTAGTATTAGAAATTGGGCCTGGGACTGGCAACCTAACATCCTTTATTCTTAAAAATGATCCAAGAAAATTTTATGTTATTGAAAAAGATGAAAATCTTGTTTCAATTTTAAATAAAAAATTCAATAAAGATATTACTATAATAAATAAAGATATTTTAAAGTTTAATGAAAAAAACTTAACTAAAGATAAACTAATAGTATTTGGAAATCTCCCTTACAATATTTCTACTGAAATATTGTGTAAATGGATATTAAACTTAGATGAAAAGAATTTTTGGTTTGATAGTCTTGTTTTAATGTTCCAGAAGGAAGTAGCAGATAGAATTATATCAAAATTTAATACATCCTCATATGGTAGACTGTCTATTATAGCTAATTGGAAGTTAAAAATAGAAAAAATTTGCGATATTAAGCCATCCAGTTTCTCCCCAAAACCTAAAATAGACAGTACTTTGTTATTTTTTAAACCCAAGGAAAATTTTTTAAATTTTAGTAATTCAAAAAATCTAGAAAAAATAACTAGAATATTTTTTAATCATAGAAGAAAAATGATTAAAAAGCCCTATACTCAAATCTTTAATAATAACAAAGAAATCATAAATAAATTAAATTTAGATCTTAAATCACGTCCACAAAACTTAGATTTTAATACATACTACAATTTGACAAAAGAATATGAAAAATTAAGAAGTTAATTTTTCAACATGGTTTCTTATAAATCCTAAATCATAATCTTTAGAGTCATTTTGAACTTCAGCATTTATTAATCCTAATATTTTATTATAGCATTTTTCAATATCATCATTTATTACCACGTAATCATAATTTATCCAGTGCAGAACATCACGACTAAACTGTTTCATTCTTTCTTCAGCTATCAGTTTATCTTTCATGTCTCTATTGGACAGTCTTTCAAACAAAACATTCTTGCTTGGTGGTAAAATGAAAAAAGTAATTAATTTATAATCAAGTTTTTTATTTTTAATCTGATCAGCGCCTTGCCAATCTATGTCAAATAAAACATTTTTACCTTTGTTTAAATTGTCAATAACTGGTGTTCTAGTCGAGCCATAAAAATTATTAAAAACTTTCGCATATTCCAAAAATTCCTCATTTTTTATGAGTCTTTTAAATTGATTCTCACCAACAAAGTAATAATCTTTATTCGGTATTTCTGATGGCCTAGGTTTTCTTGTTGTGTGTGAAATAGAAATCTCAAAATTTTCTAATTTAGATAATAAATTTACTAGAGTAGTTTTACCTGCTCCCGAGGGAGAGGATAAAATTATCATAATCCCATCATGCTCTATGGGCATTTAAAAATTAATTTGCTTTACCTTCAATAAATTTCACTGCATCACCAACAGTCAAAATTTTTTCTGCTTCGCTATCAGAAATTTCTGAACCGAACTCTTCTTCAAAAGCCATAACTAACTCTACAGTATCTAAACTGTCAGCACCTAAATCATCTATGAAGCTAGATTCGTCAGTTACTTTAGCTTCATCTATACCTAAATGATCTGCAACTATTTTTTTTACTTTGTTTGAAACATCTTCTGACATATTGATCCTTTATTGTTTTAAATTCTTATTAGTTTAAAAACTTATTTTGTCAAGCCATATACATACCA
>MDTB01086892.1_pt1 | contig 14244 bp, 9 predicted proteins | sample 811161 | NCBI WGS metagenome assembly MDTB01 (sample SAMN05326650, study PRJNA326480) | marine metagenome | isolation source: seawater | place: Mediterranean Sea | collected 2009
ACCTAGTATGTAAGGTCTATTCGATCACATTTTATAGTAGTTAAAAAAGATGCCTCTTAATAAGTTAGAGAATTTTATAAAGAATACAGAGGGTCGTATCCTTTATGTAAATCCAAATGATCTTGATTCGACTGATGCCATTGATAATCAAGGTAATTCATTAACAAAACCCTTCAAAACGATTCAGAGAGCACTGATAGAGTCTGCTAGATTTTCTTATGTGGCAGGAAATGATAATGATTTAGTAGAAAGAATAACAATATTACTTTTTCCAGGCAATCATTTAATTGATAATAGACCTGGTTTTGCTATCAGAAGTGACGATGGTGTTGCAAAAGCAGTAAGTCCAAGTGGATCTATATCAGGTGCATTAAATACATTTACTCTAACTTTAAATTCTAATTTTGACTTAACACAAGAAGATAATATACTTTACAAATTTAATAGTGTTAATGGTGGTGTTGTTGTACCAAGAGGTACTTCTATTGTTGGATTAGATTTAAGGAAAACTAAGATTAGACCTCTATATGTGCCTAATCCTACTGATGTTAATGCACCTAGTAGTGCGTTATTCAGAATTACTGGTGCTTGTTATTTTTGGCAATTTACTTTCTTTGATGGAGATGATACTGGATTAGTCTACACAGATCCAACTGATTTTAGCACCAATAATCAATCTAAACCAACATTTTCACACCATAAATTAACCTGTTTTGAATATGCTGATGGTGTCACTAAATTAGAACAATTTAGTGATTTAACAGATTTAGACATTTACTATAGTAAATTATCAAATGCTTATAATGAAGCTGCAGCAAGAAGATCAATAACACAAAAATATCCATCATCTCCTAAAGGATTCTCTCCACAAAGACCTGAATTTGAAATTGTTGGTGCGTTTGCAACAGATCCATTAAATATTACCAGTATTGAATCTGGTGATGGAGCAACACCAGGTCAGGTAGTAACAGTAACTACTTTTGTTGACCACAATCTTACTGGTGGCACTCCTATCAAAATTCGTGGAATAAATGTAGCAGATTACAATATATCAACTAAAGTATCAAACGTTATTAATTCAAAGAAATTTCAATATTCACTACCATTTGTTAGATCAAATTTACCAGCAGGTTCTGCTGGAGGATTAAGTAGTGCTAATGGTCAAGTATTAGTTGAAACTGATACAGTATCAGGAGCATCACCATATATCTTTAATACTTCTCTTCGTTCTGTATTTGGTATGCAGGGAATGCATGCTGATGGTAAAAAAGCCACTGGATTTAGATCAATGGTGGTTGCACAATTTACTGCTGTATCATTACAAAAAGATGATCGAGCATTTGTAAAATATGATAGTACAAATAGAATTTATAGTGGAATATCATTTTCTAAACAAACTGGTACTTTATTATCTTCAGAGTCATCATCAACAAATCCAGAGACAGTATATCATTTAGATCAAGAAGCAAATTATCGTAAAGGATGGAGAACTAGTCATATTAAGGTATCAAATGACTCTGTTGTACAGATTGTTTCTGTGTTTGCAATTGGATTTCATAGTCACTTTAATATGATAGATGGTGCTGACGCATCAATAACAAACTCTAACTCTAACTTTGGTACATTCTCTCTCGCTGCTGAAGGATTTAAAAAAGATGCATTTTCTAAAGATGACAAAGGATTCATCACATCAGTTATCACTCCTCGTTCAGTAGTTACATCTGACCAAGAGATAGAATATTTACAACTTATAAAAGACAGTGCTTCAAGCACAACCAAACTATATCTTTTTGGTCAAGAGTCTCTAACAGTTCCACCATCCCACATTGCACAGGGTTTTAGAATAGGTGCAAAAGTTAACGAAAAGATTTTTGTTGACAAGGCTGGTGTAAGTTATGAAGCAACTCTTGTAATGTCTAATGGTGCTAGTGTTGGTACAACAGACACATCACAAAAAGAGTATGAAGCAACACACTCTGCTGCTAACGCAACAAAGAAAAATGTATTTACCATTGGTTCACATGCTTTACAAAATGGAGAATCAATAAGAATAATTGCTAACAATGGTGATTTACCCGAAAATATTGATCCACATACAGTATACTTCGCAATAACTAATATTGGAGATTCTGATTTATCAGCTTCAGAGATACGTATTGCATCATCGAAAACTAATGCAGACTTAGCAGACCCAATCTTTCTTAATACAGTAGCAAATCCAACTGACAAATTTCAAATTATAAGTCGTGTATCTGATAAGAAAGCAGGGGATCTAGGTCATCCAATTCAGTATGATACTACAAGAAATAGATGGTTTGTACATACTTTAGCTTCAGGAAATACACTTCATGCTAAGATAAATGATGGAACAATAGGAACTGATGATATATCTTATTTTGTTAGAAAAAATGATGATAGAAGTTTAGATGAAAAAATTTATAAGTTAAGATATGTTGTACCTAAAGAATTAACTAATGGAAGAGATCCTACAGATGGATTTGTATTACAAGATTCAAACTTTACCACAGTATTAAATAATTCTGATTTTACAAAAACATCTATCACTGCTGGTGATTATGGTTTTGATCGTAATACTAGATTTATTTCTCAGGCTAGTTTTGATAGCACACTCAATCTTGTATCAATACGATCAGATAAACCACATAACTTAAATGTTGGAGATCAAATTGTAGTTAAGAATGTTCTAAGTTCTACAAACTCAACTGGATTAGATGACAAAGGTTATAATGGTACTTTCACCGTTGATAGTGTTCTTAATGATAAAGAATTTAAATATTCAAACACAGATGTAGATAATTTAACTCATACAGTAGGAACATTTACAAACAATACACAAACTCGTACAACTTTACTTCCAAGATTTAGTCGAAATGATAATAAAGATAATTTCTTTGTTTACAGAACTGAAGTTGTAACTCCTTATATTGATGGAGTACAGGATGGTATCTACCACTTATTTGTATTGAATAGTGATAATGCTATGAATGAATCCTCTGGGCAATTCTCTGACAGTAAGTATAATCAAAATATAGTTAACTTATATCCTGAATATGATCGTGACAATATAGATGCAAACCCACCCGAAGCAACTTCTTTTGCAAAAAGATTCCCTCTCGGTGATGTTGTTACAAATGATTTAAAGAAAAGTATTACCAGAGAAACTGTTAATAAGTTTTTAAAATCTTTTGATGCAACTAAAACTATTACAACTGTTACAAATAACAATACAAATGCAGTTATTAATCTTGATGAGGAGCATCAACTACAACAACTTAAGTTTCAAGCTACTTTAAACGGTGGTTCTGGACACACAAACGGAACTTATTATAACGTAAAAATATTCAACACCAATGCTGCACCAGCTTCAGCAGTTTGGAATGGAGCAACTGCCGATGTCACTGTTTCTGGTGGTGCGGTAACTGCTGCCACGATTAAAGAGGGTGGTTCAGATTACAGTGCTGGAACATATTTCTTTGACAGTTCTTCTGTTGCGACTGGAGGTATTGCTGGTTCTCCAAGTGCAAATATAGTTGTTGCTGCTGCAGGTATATCGACTGCAACTGGAAATTATATTCAGGTAACTGGTATATCAACTGGAACAGACTCATATCATCGTATATCTGCTGTTAATTCAACAAAACAAATAACAGTTTCTAAATCTCCTGCTGACACTATATTTAATGGTCAACAAATTATTGATTTAGGTCCTTGGACTGCTATTGGCAGTGCTTCATTCTCCTCAACAGTCACAACATTTAATACAACAGCAGCACATGGTTTAGTTGTTGGAAATAAATTTAGAGTATTGAACGCTAGTGATGTTAATCTTGGTGACTTTATTGTGCAGAGTGTTACTGACGTTGATACATTTACAGCAGTTACAACCACCGCACTTACAAGTCCAAAATATATTTTAAAACATGGTTTATCTGATAACGAAGCACTATCAAGTAAAGCTGGAGAAAACTTAGGAGTAAGAGGATTATCTTTATTTGATCATGAAACTCTTAAATTAAATGAAGTTATTTCTCCATCAGACTCAGCATTCAAAGTCACATTACCAGACGGAACTGTAAATGCAACTTCAATAACAAATCGTTTTCCACTTGGTTCTTACATAGAAATTGAGGGAGAAATCATGAGAATTTCTTCTAGTTCTTTAAGTGGAAGTGGTGATGAAATTTCTGTAATTCGTGGTGCATTAGGAACAATCAGTTCTTCTCATGCAGCAAATTCTAAAATTAAGAAGATAAAACCAATACCTATTGAATTGCGTAGACCATCAATACTGAGAGCATCAGGACATACATTTGAATATGTTGGTTATGGTCCAGGTAACTATTCAACTGCATTACCACAGTTACAGAATAGATCATTATCAGAAAGAGAAGAGTTCTTAACCCAGTCTCAAGAAACATCTTGTGGTAACGTAGTTTACACAGGTATGAATGATAAGGGTGATTTCTATATTGGAAACACTAAAATCGCATCTGCTAGTGGACAACAAACAACATTTGATATTCCTATTCCTACAATTACAGGTGAAGATCCAAATAGATTAAGTATTCTAGCTGATGAAGTTGTTATAAAAGAAAGATTACTTGTAGAGGGTGGAACATCAAAACAAATATTATCTCAATTTGATGGTCCTGTTACATTCAACGAAAATGTAAGATTAGCAAATCCAAATAAGAGGTTAGATGTTACAGGTGAAATAAAAGTTGCATCTACAGGTAACATAAGAGTACATAATGAAACTAATGCAACAAGCACTACAACTGGATCATTTGTAACTTTAGGTGGTGTTGGTATTGGTAAGAGTATGCATATCGGTGGTGATATAGTTGGATTGAATACACCTGATATAGTAGGATTTGGATCGATTACTGCTGCTACATTCTTCGGTGATGGTTCTGGATTAACAAATACAGGAGCTAATTTAACAGAAGCTACATCTGGTAGTGAAAGAGTTGTCTTAACAAATATCACAAGTGGTACAATGACCGCTGCGAAGACTGATGCACAACTCACATTTAATTTTGCAACAGATACTTTATCATCAACAACTTTTGCTGGTAATTTAACTGGAAATGTGACTGGTAATGTGACTGGTAATGTGACTGGTAATGTAACAGGAAACGCTGATAGTGCTACTACTGCTGGTAACTTAAGTTTCGGATCTGCAAACCAAGTTGTATTCAAGAATGGATCTAATAATGGTGCAACATCAAGCAACTTAACGTTTGATGGAAATCATTTGACTGTAAATGATGGTGATATTATTGGTAAAAAGTTCCTACATTTGAATGGAACTGCATCAAATTCAGGTGATATTCACACTGCTGGTGGTAATGATGGTATTGCAGTAATTCAAAATACTACTAATAATGGTAAGATTAGAATCGCTGGCAAAGGCAGTGGTGGTGGTGACGTAACCATTGCATCATTCGATGTTGACGGTGCTGGCACACCTGTATTGAGATGTGATGGTGATATTATTGCTTTCAGTTCATCTGACTTGACTTTGAAAGAAAATCTCTCTGTAATAACAAACGCAGTACAAAAAGTAGGATTGATTACTGGATATACTTATGATTGGAAACAATCTGTATTTGATAATAATACCAGAACTGGTATCTCAACTGATCCTTTAAAAGATACTGATGAAGATGTATACATGGATGTAGCGTTTGAAGATAATCATAGTGACGACACTGGAGTCATCGCTCAAGATATTGAAAAAATGAATCTACCTGGTGTGGTCGTGACGAGACCTGATGGTATCAAAGCTGTTCGCTATGAAAGATTGATTCCAGTTTTGATTGAAGCAATCAAAGAATTATCAACTAGAGTTGCTGCTCTAGAGTCTTCATAAATAACTAAAAAATACTGATGGCAAATATCAAGAAGAATTTTAATTTTCGTAACGGGGTACAGGTTGATGATGACAATCTGTTAGTTACTTCTACAGGTCTGGTAGGTATTGGAACCACTGTGCCTACAGAAGCTCTTGATGTTCGTGGAAATGTAAAAATAATCGGTGATGCAACAATTACAGGTGCAACAATTGGTGTAGTGACCCTCACTGAACTTGCCCCGACTCAGATTATAGGTGCTGGTGTTAGTATAAAGAGTGGAATAATAACTGCACAGGGAACAGGAATAGTCACATTCTACGGTGATGGAAGATTTTTACAAGGTTTACCAACATCACAGTGGGAAGATACAAATGCTGGATTTGGTGTAAGTAGCATTTATAATACAGGTGGTACAGTTGGAATAGCTACCACTAATCCTCAATTTACTCTCCAAATAGGTGAAAATCCTAATCAAATAGGAGGAGTTAGTGGTGATGGTGTAGGAATTAGTTCAGTTGGAGATATAAAAGCATCTGGTATAGTAACTGCAACCATTTTTTCTGGTAATCTTGATGGTAATGTTGATGGTAATGTTACTGGTAATGTCACTGGTAATTTACTGGGAAATATTGTCGGACCTTCCATATTTTCTGGTAATATTGATTTAAATGCTGATATAGATGTTGATGGTCATACCAATTTAGATAATTTAAGTGTTGCTGGTGTTTCAACTTTTGCTGGTAAAGTAACTACTCAAGAAGATGTAGACATAGAAATGTCAAGCACCTTTGCATATTATGACATATCTTCTAATTCATTTGAGATGGGTCTTAAGAATGGTTTTTCTGGTAGGGGTGTTCTTGTAGGTTTTGGATCTGAAAATCAGTCCAGTAGTCTTTCATTATTTTACAGTGGACATGATAGTTACTTAAGAAATACAGGAACATACCAACCTGAGTCTGAATTAAGACTGATATCTGGTGGTTCTGCTGTCAGAATAGGAAAGGGAACAACAGCAGGAGCGGTAGTTAGTATTGCAAATACAGATCTTTCCATTGTTAATTCTACATCTGCAATGTTTGATATTGGTGCAGATTTATTATACAATAATGTTTTAAAATTAAGCACTGCATCTTCAGGAATTAACGTTGTTGGAACTACAACAACAGGTCAATTAGCAGTCACAGGTATTTCAACATTCACAGGAAATATTGATGCAAATGGAGACTTAGACGTAGATGGTCATACAAATTTAGACAATATTTCTATTGCAGGAGTTTCAACATTTACTGGTGATGCCACATTTAGTGGTAATGCATTAGCTAATGCAATTGGAGTAGGAACTGATACCCCTGCAAATGACATTCAGATAAGAAAAAATGCTAACGTTGAAATTCAAGTTACAAGTGATACAGGTTCAGCAGGTTTAACAGTTGGTAGAGAATCTGGTACAAATAATACTAATAATGCAGAATTTAGATATGGTTTAGTTTCGGGTGGTGCACCTTATAGTTCAGCACAGTCACTTGATATAATAAATTATGGCACAGGCAATTTTAATTATCATTTAAGTGCTAATAATGCTGGTGCTGTTGCTGGTGATTTCCATTGGCATAAAGGACTAAACTCTAGATTGATGACCCTCACAGGTATAGGAGGTTCACTGGGTATCGGCATCACTACACCATCAGCTAAATTTGAAGTTGCTGGCAGTTCAAAATTCTCAGGTAGTGTTGAAATAACAAATAATTTAACTTTAAGTGGTGCATTAAATTCAAATCTTACTGGAAACGTTACAGGAAATCTCACTGGAAATGTGTTTGGATTAATTGACTCACCAGTAGCAGGAATATCCACGATTAGAAATCTATTTGTAAGTCAAGGACTAGGCATAGGCATTACAGATTCAGGTAATAAAGTTAATATAGGTTCAAGTTTAGATAATCGTATTTTTATCAACAATAATAGTCAAATAGGTATTAAAACTGACACGATATCTGATACTAACGTAGTTGTTGAGATTTTAGGAAATGTAAGACTTAAAAAAGCTGTATCAGTCGGTAATACAACTAGATCAGCAGTAGACTTCTCTGACGCTGTTAATATAACAAATGAAGGTGAAACAGGATTACCATTTAATAGATCTCAACTTGCATATATGATTCCACCTAGAGTAACAACTACTCAAAGAAATCTTTTACGGGATGCTTACACTAATTCCGCAACACTTTTATCAGGTGCAATGATTTATAATACAACAGTTAATAAATTACAAGTCTGGAATGGAAGTGCTTGGGAGACAGTAACTAGCAGCTAATGGCAATATTAATTAATGCAGGTTCACAAATATCTTTTACAAATATCGAGACTGAATTTGGAAATAATCCTCTCAGAAGTTTAGGTAGTTATAGAAACACTCATCCTGATTTTGGAAATAAAAATCTTGGTGAATTGACAAATTTACCATTAGATACTGGTATACCTACGTCTGGAGAAATAAAATTTAGTGATTTTTATGGTAAAAGAGCAAATATAGTTGTTGATTTACATTCGTCTGGTAACGCTGATTTTAATCATAATGCGTATACAAATCGGTTTGCGAATGGTAGTTATAATATAGTTGGTAATTATAAAACATCTATCACTAAAAGTGAGTGGCAGGGTGGTAAGAAAGTAATAATACACATTAATGCTCAATTTGGGTCAGCAGGGGCATCAGCTACTAATGATGTTGCACTAGAGATGGGTAATATAAGTGATTCTATAACTAATGCTTGGCCAACAGCAACTACATTTGCGATTGATGTTGGTAGTAGTGGTCTTGTTGGTGGTAAAGGTGGTAATGGTGGAAGTAGTGGAAACGAAGAAACTTCTGGTGCTAACGGTGGTAATGGTACAAGTGGTATGAAAATACACTCAGGATTCCAAGACGAGATTACTGGAGAGTCAAGAATATTTGGCGGTGGCGGTGGCGGTGGAAGTGGATCTGGAGCTGAACAGAATGATTGGGGAGATAGAAACTCCGCTGCTGGTGGTCGTGGAGGCGGTGGTGCAGGTTTACCAGGTGGAGAAGGTGGTAATGGAAATGTAAATGAAGATGGAACAGCAAATGCAGGAGGAGATGGTATAAATGGGCAAAACGATGCAGAAGCAGTTGGTGGTAATGGAGGTAATGGAGGAGGGAGAAATCAAGCAGGTCAAAATGCCTCTGGTGGAGGAAGTATTGAGGGTTCTAATGGAAATGGTGGAAGTGCAGGTAATCAATATACATTTTACTAAGAAAATTCATACCATCCTGTAGCAATATATTTTGTCTCTGTGTGACTGATTTGACCTCTATGCATATGAGTCCAGTATGATGGCCACAGCACCAATCGACCTTGAACAGCATTTACCCCTAATTTATAGGTAGGATATAAAGTACCAGCATTACTAACTGTATTTAAATATATCATCCAAACTAGAATTCGTTTACCTGATTTTTTATCAGTCACTTCACAGTGAGTTTTATAATATCCATCACTAGGATTATATTTTTGTATATTATAAGAATTAGTACATCTCCACGGTGGCAAAGCATTGATGTCAGGATAAACCACCTTATATTTTTCAATATGATTTTTAAGACAAGATGAAATTAATTTACTAGTATTTGATTTGTCTGCAAAATTATGATTGATGTCTGTAGATTTTTTTACATCTCTTTTTATCTGATAGTTTCCAGACCTACCCTCTATTTGATTTTCTTTGTCATTTTCAAAGTCATTAATTATCTGAGTACAATCATCTTTACTTAATGCCTTATCGTAAATAGAAATAAAATTAGAGAAGTTTGGCATTTTTCTCCCTACATCCAAAAAAAGAAGTTATTGCATATCTTCCCCAACCATCGAAGTAATCAGAATCATTAATTTTTACTTTTCTAACACCATGCTCAACCCAACCAGGAAAAATAACCATTGAATTATTGTCACAAGAAATTTTCATATCATATTGAGGAAATTCTAAATCTCCTCCCTTAAATTTTTTAGGTTCTTTGTAAAAATATGAAAAGGCAAGAAACATGGTCGTTTTATCTGTATGTGGATCATAATATTCGCCATCATGATAATATCTAACTTTCGTCACATCCCAATTAGCTTGATTAGCAAGACTCACACACCCATGAATTTTAGAGAAGGTATCTAAAACACCACATTCAAATAATTTTCGATTTAGAGTTAATATATTTGATACATTTCTAAAATTTGCTTTCTCTTTTTCCTTAGTCCTATTTCGATAAATGTCATCGAGAAGCAAAGCTTTTGCATTTGTATATCCAATTACACCTCCATAGTTTTCAGCGGGTAGTAATTTATTAGGTGCAGTATAGAAATCAAGTTCTTTCCAAATTAATTCTAATTCAAATTGATTATAAAAATTGTTAACCACCATCAAAGGAAAGGGTTCGCAATATATATCTGCTTCGAGTTGTTCTTTCATTACATTTTATTATTTTGTATCCAAGCCCAAGAGGTAACTAGATATTTGTCTCCATCTATGGGAGGATTTCCTCTATGAACGTGAGTATATTGACATGGAAATATTAATACATCTCCCGCAACTGCTTTTTCTCTTCTATTTTGATATAAAAATTCTGTTTCACCTCCATCAAAATCATCATTAAGATAGATTTGAATAACAAAAGTTCTACGAGCATCAGATACAGTACCATTTTCATAGTGCCAAGCGTGAAATCCACCACCACATTTTATTTTTTTTACTTTACAATCATGAATTAGAAATTTTCTTAAACCTAGAATTGGAAATTGTTTGAGATATTGGTCTATACATGGTTGAATTTTAGGAAAAATTTTATTTGTAACACTTGCAGCTGTAGGTAGAGTAATCCCCTCATCTGAGAGAACATTTACAGCATCTTGGTCTTGAAAGGGTCTATTACTTAATTCTTGAGGAAAAAGGAGTGAATTTTCATCGAGAAAATCTATATGTTCGATTATTTGTCGGCACTCTTCTCTTGTAAATGCTTTTTTATATCGAATGATGAAATCTGTCATTCGATCATTTTCATTATTTGCCATGCATAATCAATTTTAATAATATTATAACATATATATTCTACTTGTCAAAACTAGATTTAAGTAGTATAATATAGGAATGAGAATTGCAATCATAGGTGCAGGAAATGCAGGATGTATTACTGCATTACATTATCAAAAATACCTATCTGAACAATCAAATAATTTTGAAATTGAATTATATCATAGTCCACATTACTATCCAATCGAGAAAGTTGGGCAAGGTACAACTCTCTCTGTTCCAGAATTAATCGCAGATGTTCTAGATATTAATTGGTATAATAATCCGATTGGTGCTACTTTTAAAAGTGGTATTTTGTATGAAGGATGGGGAAGAAAAAATCAAAAGATATTTCATCCTTTTCAATGGAATGATATGGGTATACATTTTGTTCCTAAAAAGTTATCTGAAGTTGTATGTAACTCAGGATTTTTTAAGGTAATAGACCAAACCATTAAGAATCCAGAGGAAGAAATTGATGCAGATGTTATATTTGATTGCAGAGGTAGACATAATCGAGATAAAAGTAATTACGACACTCTAACAAATCCTTTAAATAGCGTATTACTTTCAAAAAAATATGAGAGAAATCCAGATTTAATTTATACTAGATGTGTTGCAACCCCTAACGGATGGACATTTGTTATACCAAATCAAGATAGTGTATCGTATGGTTATCTTTATAATAATACGATTACTAAACGTGATGATGCCATTGAAGATTTTACGTCTAGATTTGATTTAGATTATATTATTGATGAATTAATATTTGAAAATTACATGGCAAAAAATTTTTATAATGGTCAAATAACTATATTACAAGGAAATATGTATGGATTTATAGAACCTATGGAAGCTACCTCTGTAGGATTTTATCAATTTATTTGCAGACAATCTTGGGATTTCATATTTAAAATACAATCCTTAGATTATTGTAACGATCAGATTAGAACTAAAATGAAACAATTAGAGAATATAATTTTATGGCATTATCAATATGGTTCTGAATTTGATACATCCTTTTGGGAATATGCTAAATCACTTCCATTTAATCCTGATGATGAATTTTATGAAATGATTGGCGATAAAAATAATACTAAACGATATGGACAATGGAAAAAATGGAACTTTGATAATTGGAAAAATGGTGTTGAATGACAATCATCAAACTGTCACAATCCTCTGCACACGAAGTTGTTTCATGCTATAATGAATACACAACAACCCTTACACTATTATGTGTTTATTGATAACTGATGAAAATAGAAGTGCTATCGCAGAGGCACAGGAATTTGAAAAAACAAGTAAATATAATGACTTAGTTTGTATGAAAACTCTTAAAGGAGGAGTTCTTAAAAAAACATTTGAACAAGCTTTAGAAAAAATTAAAGAGATTGGAACTGACCAAGATGTTGAGTTCTTTAAAACTATGTTTGAGAATTCAAAACCAAAATGTTGTTTACCAAAAGGACATAAAGGAAAGTGTATGCACCAATATGATAATTTTTTTAGTGAATTATTCAGAAACAAAGTAAGAGATTGCTCTCAAGCACCGGGCAACGATGATATATTCTTTAAAAATAGAACTCAAAGAACTTTCCCTATACAAATAACAAAAGACCAATACACTAAGTTAAATGCAAAGTATAGGTGGAAATTAAATAAAGTTAAAATGAAAGCGGGTGTACCATTAGAATTTGCATCAACAACATATTTAATTGCTACTGCTTATTTTGATTTCTCTGCTATCCTTATGCTTCAAAAGGGTATTGAACATACACTTCCAAAAGATATTGAAGATAAACTTATTGAAAGGTCGAAGGAAATAATAGAAGAGTTCAAAGAACAGGGTATTCGCATAATTGGTAAAGATGGATACTTATGCGATGCTGTTAATGGGTGGACAATTGAACCAGAATGGTATAGAATTCAAGATATATCAGACGATAAGGGAGACTTAAGACAAGTGCAATTTGGTCATGTTGACCCAATTAGAAGTGACAAATATCAGACTAGAGGTGGTAATATTTTACCTCTTACTAGAAGTGGTAACTTACTTCAATCAAATAGTCATATAAAAGACGTATTTCAAACAACTATCAAAGGAGCTTATGAACATCATACATCATGGAGATAGTCTCATTAAGATGAGAGAACTTGAGGATAAGTCTGTTGACCTTGTTCTCATAGACCCACCATACAACATTGCTAAAGATGATTGGGATAATTTTGGTGTGACTAAGAAAGGTTATCAACCAAAGGAATATACAGGTGTATCTTATTATGATTGGATGCAAGAAGTATTCATAGAGATTGATAGAGTCTTGAAAGATAGTGGTTCATTCTGGTTTTTCCATAATGATTTTAGAATCATGGCAGAGTTGGATAGAAGAATAAGTGAGGAAACTAATTTAGAATATAGAAACTTTATCGTATGGAATAAGTTATTCTCAGGTTGTAAGCAAGAAGGATTCTTAAATGGATTCATACAAGTAGAAGGACTTAATAACTTTCAGAAAATGGCAGAGTATATTCTATTCTATACAAAGAAAGATTTGCATTTAAAGTTAAGACAACGTAGGTTAGAGTTAGGTATAAAATCATCTGATATTAGTAAAGAAATACTCAGTAAAAATGGTAATGTTACTGGTTGGTACAGTAATATAGAAACAGGTAAAAACTTTCCTACAGAGGAGACTATCAAACCAATCACAAAGCATTTAGGTTTTACTATGAATGACTTAGTTCCTAAATTTTTTAATCAAAAGAACTGTCATTCGGTATGGCAATATGAGTTTGATTCAAAGAAACTTGGACACTTGACACCTAAACCAATTGAACTACTTAAGAATGTTATTCATCATTGTACTGAGGAGGGCGATGTAGTTCTTGATTGTTTCGGTGGTAGTGGCAGTACAGCAGTAGCGTGTGTAGAAACAAACCGTAATTACATATTGATAGAGAGAGAAGAGAAGTATATTGAAATATCAAATGAAAGAATAAGTAATACAGTTCCAAAACTGCCACAAGAGATTGATACACCACTCACAAGAGTGCTATAATAAAGACATCTAAAGAAAACTAATGCAACTAAGACCACATCAAGAGCAAGCAATACAATCAATGTTAGACAATGACAAAGGACAAGTCATTGTTCCTACTGGTGGTGGTAAGACCATCTGTATGATTATGGATGCTGTAAAGCAGTTGGAAGATTATGGTACAGTTGTAGTCGTTGCACCACGCATACTACTTGCAGAGCAACTATGTAAAGAGTTTATGGAAA
>MDTB01189653.1_pt1 | contig 14244 bp, 26 predicted proteins | sample 811161 | NCBI WGS metagenome assembly MDTB01 (sample SAMN05326650, study PRJNA326480) | marine metagenome | isolation source: seawater | place: Mediterranean Sea | collected 2009
AAAGTTAACATTTTTAGCACCCATTGATTTAATTAAACTCATAAAAGTCCTTGATTTCTTTTTTTGAGACTAATAGTTCATAAAATGATAAAATTCAAATTAAATGAGCATAGAAATTAAGATCAGCAAAAATAGGATTTTGTATAAAAAGGCGATGTTAACTCTTGAAAAAAGAGTTGAGGACGTAAAAAAAGGGTTTAAAAAAGAACTTATTTGGATCTTAGAACATCCCACGACATACACTGGCGGGATAAGATCTAGTAATAAAGAGATTTTGGATAAAAAAATAAAAATCATTAAAACTAATAGAGGGGGAAAAATCACTCTTCACAACCCTGGTCAAAAAATAATTTATTTTGTAATAGATTTAAATAAAAAAAAGAAAGACATTAGGCAGTTTGTTAAATTTTTAGAAGAAAGTATCTTAGAACTACTAAAAATTTATAACATTGAAGCTAGGGCAGATAGACAAAATATTGGTATATGGGTAAAAGAAAAAAAAATAGCGGCAATAGGTATAAAAATTAAAAAATGGATTGCTTATCACGGTTGTTCAATTAATATTAATAACAACTTGTCAGAATACAAAAAGATTATTCCGTGTGGGTTAAATAATAAAATGATAACGTCTTTTGAAGATCTGGGTTTAAAAAAAGTTGATAATTTAAATAAAAATATTATAAAAATTTTTCTCAAAAATTTATCTAAAATAAGTATTTAATCTATTTTTAAAATCAACGTCTAAGTTAGCTTGATAACTAAATTTTCTATCATTTTTTATAAATTTAATTTGATAAGAATGTAGAAACATGAACTGATCTTTTAGATTTTTGTTATTTCTTAAACTGTATTTTGTGTCACCGACGATTGGGAAACCTCTCATATATAATTGCTTTCTAAGCTGGTGTTTTCTACCAGTTCTTGGATTTAATTCTAAGAAAGAGTATTTGTAATTGGATTTTAACACTTTTAAAAAAGTCAAAGCTTTTAATTTTGTTTTTTTTTTGTTTTCAAAATATTCAAGTTGATCTTCCATTTTTTTTAAACTTTTAGGAACCTCTCCTTTAACAATTGCTAAATAAGTTTTATGTATTTTTCTTATTCTAAATAAAGACGTAAAAAACTGAGCTGACTCTCTACTTTTTGCTATAAGAAAGATACCAGAAGTTTCTTTGTCTAATCTATGAACTATATATGGCTTGATGAATTCAAAATATTTAGTTTTTTTTAGAATATCTACAACATTTTTAAGATTTTTAGTTCCAGACTGAACGGCGATCCCTCTGGGTTTATTAACTACAATGTAATCATCGCTATCATATATTACAAAGTTTTCAAACTTATTTGTTTCTTTGACTGAAGGTAAATATTTAATTTTTTTTTTTAAATTTGTTGGCTCATAATTAGAAAGATTAAAAATGGATACTTCATCTCCTTCGTTTAGTCTGAAGGATGTTTTTATTTTTTTATTGTTAACTTTAATGATATTTTTTCTTAATAATTTTTGTATTAAAGAATTAGGTAAATTTATAACTTCATTTTTAAACCATTTATCAAAGCGAGAATTTTTATAATTTTTCTTTACTATGAACTTATCGGGCATGAAAAAAGTTCTCTATTTTGCTGCAGCTTGAGGTGTTTGTACGCTTTTTTTCTCTTTGTTTTCTAGTTTTTTAGGTTTATCAACTTTTCTGGCTTCGACGTTTCGGTCTACTAATTCTATTACCGCCATAGGTGCGTCATCTCCAGTTCTGTAACCGGCTTTTAAAACTCTAGAATAGCCTCCATTTCTTTTGCTATATCTTTTTGATAATTCATCAAATACTTTTTTAACTGAAGATTGATTTTGTAATTTTGAAAAAAGTTTTTTTTTATTATTCAAGTCGTTTTTCTTTCCAATAGTAATAACTTTATCAATTTGAGGTTTTAGTTCTTTTGCTTTTGGAAGGGTTGTTATTATTTGTTCATATTTTATTAATGAATTTAGCATGTTTTTGAACAAAGCTTTTCTGTGTTCAGATGTTTTGTTTAACTTTCTATATCCAAAGTTATGTCTCATTAATAGTTATTTTCCTCTAGTTTTTTTGACATTTCAGCAATATTATCTGGTGGCCAATTTGGTATTTCCATTCCTAAATATAATGACATTGTGCTTAATACTTCTTTTATCTCATTAAGAGATTTTCTACCAAAGTTTGGAGTCCTCAACATTTCAGGCTCTGTTTTTTGAACTAAGTCACCTATATAAATTATATTATCGTTTTTTAAGCAATTCATAGATCTAACTGAAAGCTCCAATTCCTCAACTCTCTTTAGGAGATTTTTATTAAATTCTGGCTCTGCTGATTTAACTTCTTTTACTATTTCCTTAGGATCCTCAAAATTAACAAACATAGAAAGCTGATCTTGAAAAATTCTTGCAGAATATGCAATTGCGTCCTCTGCAGCTACAGTTCCATTCGTTTCTACGCTCATAACTAATTTATCGTAATCTAAGGCACTACCAGCTCTAGCATTTTCTATTGAAAATGAAACTTTTTTAACTGGACTAAATAGTGAGTCAATAGAAATCAAACCTAAAGGACTTTCTTCTGATCTATTTTTTGGTGCTGGAACATAGCCTTTACCTGAACTAACAAATAGCTCCATGTGAAAATTTGTTTTTTCATCAACGTTACAAATTATTTGCTCTGGATTTAAAATTTCAACTTCCGATACTAAAGTTATATCTTTCGCTTTTACTTCTTTTGGTCCCTTTACATCTAAAATAATTTTTTTTGCACTTGATGCACTGCACTTTATAGCTAAATTTTTAACATTTAAAACTATATCTGTAACATCCTCTCTAACGCCCTTGATGGATGAAAACTCATGTAAAACACCGTCTATTTGAATCGATGTTACGGCAGCACCTTGAATTGAAGATAAAAGAATTCTTCTTAAGGAATTTCCTATGGTCTGACCAAATCCTTTTTCAAGCGGTTCAGCAACAATTTTTGCAATTGATTTGTCATCATTGCTTGTTATATTTAGTTTATTTGGTTTGATTAAATCTTTCCAATTTTTATCAATTATATTTATACCTGATTGCATTAAACTCTCCTTTTTTTTGGTGGTCTTGTGCCATTATGAGGCATTGGTGTTGTGTCTTTGATTGAAATTATTTTAAACCCTCTTGATTGTAAAGATCTTAAAGCTGTCTCTCTTCCTGAGCCTGGTCCTTTTACCTGCACAGTTAATGTTCTTAAACCCATCTCATATGCTTTTGCCCCAGCGTCATCTGCTGCAACTTGAGCGGCGTAAGGAGTTGATTTTCTAGAACCCTTAAATCCTTTAGCTCCAGCTGATGACCAAGAAATTACATTTCCTGTTTCATCTGCAATTGAAATTATTGTATTATTAAATGTCGAGTTAACAAAAGCAATTCCTGAAGTTATATTTCTTTTTACCTTTTTTTTCTTTTTAAATAGAGATTCTTTTTTTTCAGCGTCCTTTTTAATATCTGAATTTTTGTTTTCTGCAATTTTTTTATTCATAATTATTTCTTAAGCGGAGTTAATTTTTTTCCTGCAATAGCTATGGCTTTTCCTTTTCTTGTTCTTGCATTGCAATGAGTTCTTTGTCCTCTTACATGTAATTTTTTTTTATGTCTACTTCCTCTATAAGTTGCTAAATCAACTAACCTTTTAATATTAACTGATATTTCACGCCTTAAATCACCTTCCACTTTGTGATTGCTGTCTATATATTCTCTAATTTTTAATACTTGATCTTCTGATAATTGATTAACTCTTGTATTTTTAGAAATATTCAATTTTTTACAAATTAATTTTGATGAATGAAGTCCAATACCGTGAATATAAGTTAAAGCTATACTAACAACTTTATTTTGTGGAATGTTTATTCCTGCTATTCGAGCCATATTTAATAGGGTTTATTTCTAAATGGGCTATTTATATGGCGTTATTGAACAATGTCAACCCTATATAAGGTCAATAATTTCGCTTATTTCTTTATTAATTTGCTCAATTGGTCTTTCACCGTCAACTACTTTTAATAAATTCAATTTTTTATAATATTCAATTACGGGTTCAGTCGATTTTTCATAAGTCTCATATCTTTTAATTGCGATTTCTTCATTATCGTCAGGTCTTTTTTCTAAAGTACGTCTATCAGAAATCCTCTTTTTGATTGTTTTTAAACTCACGGATAATTTTAAAACAATATCGATTTTTTGGTTGTACTTTTTGAGCAAAATATCTAAATTTTTTGCTTGATCTAAATTTCTTGGATAACCATCGAAAATAATTCGATTTTGATAATCAGTATTTGATATTACTTTTTCAATTAAGTCTGATACTATTTGATTTGAAACCAAGGCTCCAGAATTAATAACTGATGAAATTTTTTTTCCAATTGACGTATTATTTGACATCTCATTTCTTAGAAACTCTCCAGTAGACAATTGATACATTTTATATTTTTCAACTATAAATTTAGACTGCGTACCTTTTCCTGCTCCAGGTGGTCCAAAAATAACTAAGTTCATTTAACTATTTTCCAAATTTTGCTTTTTTAATTAAAGACTCGTATTGTGAGCTCATTAGTCTTGTCTGTACTTGTGTTACTGTATCCATAGCAACTACAACAACAATTAAAATTGATGTCCCTCCTAAATAAAATGGTATTGGATATCTTGCTATTAAAAATTCAGGCATTAAACAAACAACGGTTAAATAAGTTGCTCCTATAGTTGTAAGTCTAGTCAAAATTGTTTCTATATATTCTGCGGTTCTTTCACCAGGTCTAATGCCTGGAATGTAACCACCGTATTTTCTGAGATTTTCTGCAGTTTCTTTTGGGTTAAAAACTATTGATGTATAAAAAAAAGAGAAAAATATTATTCCGAAAGCATATAACATCATATATAACGGCTGACCTTGCGTAAATAAAGAAGAAATATTAATAAAAAAATCTGACTCTGCAAAACCAAAATTACTCACTGTTATTGGCAATAAAAGTAAGGCTGAAGCAAATATTGCTGGGATAACACCTGCAGTGTTTATTTTGAGAGGTAGGTGCGAAGACTCTCCTCCATATATTTTATTTCCCATTTGCCTCTTAGGGTAATTGATTAATATTTTTCTAACTGCTCTTTCAAAAAAAACTATAAATAAAACTGTTGCTATTACTAATAAAAATATTCCTATTATCATCACAGCTGATAGCGCACCTGTTCTACCTAATTCAAAAGTTGATGCTAGGGCTCTAGGAATTTCTGCAACAATCCCGGAAAAAATTATTAAAGAAATACCATTTCCTATTCCTCTTAAAGTAATTTGCTCTCCTAACCACATTAAAAAAGTCGTACCAGCTACCAAAGAAATCGTTGTCGTAACTCTAAAATACAAACCTGGATCGATAACCATGTTTCCAGCGTTTTCGATACCAACAGCCACACCGTAACCTTGCAGTCCTGCTATTAAAACTGTTCCGTATCGAGTAATTTGAGTAATTTTTTTTCTACCTATTTCTCCCTGTTCTTTTAAATTTTTAAAATAATCAGACGTACCAGTTAATAACTGAACAATAATCGAAGAAGATATATAAGGCATAATTCCAAGAGCAAATATTGCCATTCTGGTCACCGCTCCGCCAGAAAACATGTTAAACATTCCTAATAAGCCCTTTTGACTTGAGGACATTACTTCTTTTAATGCCTCTGGGTCAATTCCTGACAAAGGAACATAAGTACCCAACCTATAAATTATCAATAAAAATACAGTAAATAATATTCTATTTTTTAGATCTGTTGCATGACTAAATGCGCCTGGATTAAGATTTTCACTAGACATAATTTTTAGTTCTTCAACATAATTAACTTGCCACCAATTTTTTCTATTTTTTCTTTAGCTTGCTTAGAGACAAAATTTACTGAAAGATTAATTTTATTTTTAATATCTCCTTTTCCTAAAACTTTTAACTTATTATACTTTTTTGATATGATTTTTTTATTTTGTAATATTTCTAAATCAATATTGTTTTCTAATAATATTTTTTTTTGATCGAAAATACTCTGAATTTTTGATAAATTTAAAATCGCTACGTTTGAGTTTTTAAAAGATTTAAACCCTCTTTTAGGTAATCTTCTAAATAGAGGCATTTGACCTCCTTCAAAACTTTTTATTGCAACTCCAGATCTAGATTTTTGTCCTTTATGACCCCTGCCAGATGTTTTTCCTTTTCCAGAACCTATGCCTCTACCTGGTCTAATCTTTTTTTTGTTTGTTTTTGTTAAAGTATTTAGTTTCATTATTTATTCTCTCTTTTGGAAACAATCTCAGATATTTTTTTACCTCTAATGCTAGATAATAATTTTGGAGACACTTGTGATCTAAGACCATTCAAACAGGCTTTTAAAACATTATGAGGGTTTGCAGATCCTAAAGATTTTGCAACAACATCTTGTATTCCTAAAACTTCACAAACTGACCTAATTGCTCCTCCAGCTATTATGCCGGTGCCGGCGGGTGCTGATCTCATGAATACTTTGCCTGATCCATTTTTACCTTTAACGTCATGGTGCAAAGTTCTTCCATCCTTTAAAGGTATTTTTACTTGATTTCTTTTTGCGACTTCAGTCGCTTTTTTAATCGCGTCTGGCACTTGTTTTGATTTTCCTTGACCTATACCAATTGAGCCTTTTTGATTTCCTACAACCACTAATGCAGCAAAACCAAATCTCCTACCACCTTTTACAACTTTTGTAATACGGTTTATAGCTACTAATTTTTCTTTATATTCTATTTCACTCATTTAAATTTTTAATCCATTTTTTCTTAAAGCGTCGGCAAATGCCTTTATACGACCGTGATATTTGTATCCGCCTCTATCAAAATAAACATTGCTAATTTTTTTTTCTTTTGCTCTTTTAGCAAGTAATTCCCCTAAAACATTTGATAATTCCATTTTTTTGTTTTTGGAGTTTTTAAGTTCTTTTTCCGTCGATGAAGCTGAAACTACGGTCTTGCTAATTTTATCATTTATAATTTGGGCTGAAATATTTTTCGATGATTTAAATACAGATATTCTAAGTTTATCAGTATTTACATCTTTTAATTTTTTTCTATTCCTAATTTTTCTTTTTGTTCGTGTATTAAGTTTTTTCATCTATTTTTTCTTTCCTTCTTTTCTTAAAACGTATTGATTTCTCTCTTTAATACCCTTGCCCTTATATGGTTCAACGGGTTTTAATGATTTAATGTCTGATGCTATTTTCGAAACTAACTCTTTATCAACACCATTTATTTTTATCACCGTTTGTTTTTCTACTTGAATTTTGACATCTTTTGGAAATTTAAAATTAACATCATGACTAAAACCAATTTGTAAGTTTAGAGACTCACCCTTTAAATTAGCTCTAAAACCAACGCCGTTAAGTTCAAGAATTTTTTCATGTCCTGCAGATACACCTATTACCGCATTGTTAATTATGCTTCTATAAGTACCCCATAATAATTGAGTTTTATGATCAGCTTTTTGAGATTTTGGTAAAATCTGAAATTCATTTTTTTCATTTACTTTAGCAGAAAATACTTTCTCACTTATAAATAGAGATTTATTTCCCTTTGGACCAGTAATTGTTACCTTGTCACCTTCAATATTTATTGAAGTATCTTTTGGGAGAATTATACTTTTTTTTCCAATTTTTGACATTAAAATACCTTACAAATTATTTCGCCGCCTACATTATTTTTTCTAGCTTCTATATCAGACATTACACCTTGTGAGGTTGATATAATTGCCATACCTAAACCATTTTGTATTTTGGGAATACTTGTGGCTCTTGAGTATACTCTTCTTCCAGGTTTTGAAATACGTTTAATTTCTTTAATAACAGGTGTGCCTTCATAATATTTTAAGTTTACTTTTATAATCTTTTTATTGTCATCATTATTTTCTAAGTAAAAATTATTTATATATCCCTCAATTTTTAGTATTTCTAAAATTTTAGATCGAAATTTTGATGCAGGTATATTAACGGAGCTTAGATTTCTCATTTGTCCGTTCCTTATTCTTGTAAACATATCTCCTATTGGGTCAACTAAAGTCATTTTCCTCCTACCAACTTGATTTAATTATTCCAGGTATTTTTCCAGCAGATGCCATGTCTCTTAGGGCGATCCTAGAAATTTTAAGTTTTCTATAATATCCATGTGGTCTACCAGAAATACCACATCTATTTCTAATTCTAACTTTTGATGAATTCTTTGGTAATTTGTCAAGTTTTAATTGGGCGGCAAATCTTTCAGCTAGTTCTAATTTTTTATTCATAATAATCTTTTTTAAATTATTTCTTTTTTTTTCAAATTTTTTTGCCATTTTCATTCGTTTTAAGTTTTTTTGTATTGCGCTTGTTTTAGCCATTCTACCTCGCTTTTTTTTCGTTAATTGGAAAGTTAAATTCTTTTAAAAGTTCAAATGTACCTTGTTTGGATGTGCTTGATGTTACAATTGTAATATCTAACCCCCTTATTTTATCGACTTTATCAAAGTTCACTTCTGGAAACACAATGTGCTCTTTAATACCAAAGCTATAATTTCCAGAATTGTCAATTCCGTCTACTTTTAATCCTCTGAAGTCTTTTATTCTAGGCAATGCTATATTAACCAACCTATCTACAAACTCATACATTTTATTAGATCTAAGTGTAACTTTAACGCCAGCGCTTTGCCCTTTTCTAGTTTTAAAGTTAGAAATTGATTTTTTGAATTTAGTAATTACTGCTTTTTGACCTGTAATAAGGCTTAAGTCATCTAAACTAGTTTTAATTTTCTTACCGTCAGATGCATCTTCACCAAGTCCCATATTTAATACTATTTTTATAAGTTTTGGTGTTTGGTGTTTATTTTTGCAATTCAACTTTGACATTAAATTATTTATTATATTTTTTTCATATAAAATCTTTAGTCTAGGTGTCATTATTTTTTAGCCTCTTTTTTATTATTTTTATCGGATTGTTTATCAATATTTTTTATATTAGAAATATGAATAAAATTTTCTTTTGATATTATTCCGCCTTTATTTTCTTTGGTTGGCTTAAGATGTTTTTTGATCATGTTTACAGCTTTTATTTTAACTCGACCCAAACTTCTGTTAATTTCTAGTATCTCCCCAGTTTTGCCTTTATCTTTTCCAGAAATAATCTTTACCTGTATTCCCTTTTTTAGTGTTATCATTTATAAAACCTCCGGTGCTAAAGATATAATCTTAGTATGACCTTTAAATCTTAATTCTCTCGTAACAGGGCCAAATATCCTCGTGCCAATCGGTTCTCCTTTTTCGTCAGTTAATACTACAGCATTAGTATCAAATTGTATTTTCGAGCCATCATTTCTAAATATTTCTTTTTTAGTTCTTACTACGACTGCTTTATGTACAGCACCTTTTTTCACTTTTCCTTTAGGAATAGCATCTTTAACACTTATTACAATTATATCACCTACTGATGCATATCGTCTTTTTGATCCACCCAAGACTTTTATACACTCAACTCTACGAGCGCCAGTATTGTCTGCAACATTTAATTCAGTTTGTACTTGTATCAATTTTCAACTACCTTCCATCTTTTTTTTTTAGAAATCGGATTACATTCCATAATTTGAATAATTTCACCCTCTTTAAATTTATTATTTTCATCATGCGCATGATATTTTTTCGATCTTTTAATAACTTTTCCATAGAAAGGATGAGCAAATTTTCTTGTTACTTCTACCACAACGGTCTTATTATTTTTTGTACTTGTTACTACTCCTTTTAAAATTTTTTTTGTCATTTGGAACTCTTTATAGTTGTGTATAGTCTTGCTATACTTTTTTTAATCTCTGCATATTGAGCTGGATTTTCAACTTGATTATTAATTCTTTTAAATCGAATATTAAATAAATCTTTCTTCAACGTTTCCAATTTTTTTAAAGCTTGGTCTTTAGTTAATTTTTTGTCTTCAATTTTCTTTTTAGCCATTTTATCTACTTATAAATTTTGTTTTTATGGGTAATTTTGCAGATGCTTTGTATAATGCTTCTCTCGCTACATCTTCTGAAACACCGTCAACTTCAAAGATAATCCTTCCAGGTTTTACTCTGCAAGCGTAATATTCAGGGGATCCTTTTCCTTTACCCATTCTTACTTCTGTTGGTTTTTTAGAAACTGGAATATTTGGAAAAATTCTAGTCCAGACTTTTCCAGTTCTTTTCATATATCTTGTAAGGGCAACACGCGCAGCTTCAATTTGTTTTCCAATTACTCTCTCTGGCTGCATTGCTTTTAAACCAAATTGACCGTAATTTAAAGTTACTGCTCTGCTTGCTTTTCCCTTAATACGGCCTTTAAACGCTTTTCTATATTTAGTTCTTGTTGGTTGTAACATTTTTTACTCTTTCTATTTTTTCTTTTTGTATATCTTTATCAAATAAAGCTCCTTTAAAAATCCAAACTTTAATACCTATAATACCATATGTTGTTAAGGCTTCAGCAAAACCATAATCAATATTAGCTCTAAGTGTGTGAGAAGGTATGCTTCCTTCTCTTAACCATTCAGTTCTAGCAATTTCATTTCCTGCTAATCGACCACTTACCATTACTTTGATGCCTTTAGCATTTAGCCTCATGGCTGATTGCATGGCTCTTTTCATTGCCCGTCTATACGCTATTCTCTTTACTAATTGTTGTGCTATATTTTCTGCGACTAAATTTGCGTTTAATTCAGGTTTTTTTATTTCTTTTATATTCACGTTAACTTCACTATCTGTGATTTTCATTAAATTTTTTTTAATTTTTTCAATATCAGAACCTTTTTTCCCGATAACAAATCCAGGTCTAGATGTGTGTATTGATACTGTGCATTTTTTTGAAGATCTCTCTATAATTATTTCTGATACACCAGAATTAGTAATGTTTTTTTTAATATATTCCCTCATTTTAAAATCTTCAATTAAATATTTTCCAAAGTCTTTCTTTTTAGCAAACCATGTTGAGTCCCATCCACGATTAATGCCCAGTCTAAAACCTATAGGATTAATTTTTTGGCCCATCTTTTTTCTCCTTTCTCTCACTTAAAACTATTGTGATTCTACTAAATGGTTTCTTTATAGGACTTGCTCTGCCTTTTGCTCTTGGTCTAAATCTTTTCATAACTAAAGATTTTCCTACGTATGCTTCTTTAATATATAAATTGTCTATATCAAACTGATTATTATTTTCTGCATTAGCAACTGCTGATTTAACTGTTTTGCTTACATCTAGAGAAATTTTTTTTCTTATAAAATCTAGATCTCTTAAAACGGCATCAACTTTTTTACCTCTAATGTGATCTAAAACTAATGAAATTTTTCTAGGGCTCGATCTCACATTTTTATTTACTGCTTTAACTATGTTATTATTTTTTTGCATCTTTAGCTCCAGATGTTGGTGCAGCTGATGCTTTCTCAGCAGCAGCCTTTTTATCAGCAGGTGTATGTCCTTTAAATGTTCTCGTAGGTGCAAATTCTCCTAATTTGTGACCAACCATCTCTTCAGAGATTGTGATAGGAATAAATGATTTACCATTATGTATCATGAAACTGTGACCAACAAAATCAGGTATTATTGTAGAGTTTCTTGACCAAGTTTTGATTGGTTTTTTTGCTGGGTTATTTCTAAGCTTATCAATTTTTTTTAACAAGCTGGGATGTACAAACGGTCCTTTCCAAATTGCTCTTGTCATAATTATTTTCTTTTTTTCCTTCTTGTTATGATAAATTTATCACTTCTCTTTGGTCTTCTAGTTTTTAAACCTTTTGCAGACTGTCCCCAAGGGGAAACAGGACTTCTACCTCCAGATGTTTTACCTTCTCCACCTCCGTGTGGGTGATCAACCGGATTCATTGCTACACCACGAGATTGTGGTCGTTTTCCTCTCCATCTATTTCTTCCAGCTTTACCAATCTTGATGTTTTTCTGATCTGGATTAGAAACAGATCCAATAGTACCGTTACAGTTAACACTTACTTTTCTTGTTTCTCCTGAAGAAAGTTTAATAATAGCATAGTCTCCATCTATTCCTGAAAGAGTAACAGATGAGCCGGCAGATCTTGCTAATTTACCACCATTTCCAGGAATTAATTCAACGTTATGTATCGTTGTGCCTGGGGGAATATCTTTTAATGGTAAACAGTTTCCAACTTTAATATCAACGTTGTCTCCTGCATTTATTTTGTCTCCAACTTTCAAACCTTGTGGACATAAAATATAATTTTTTTCATTATCCTCATATTTTATTAAAGCTATATAAGAAGTTCTATTTGGATCGTATTCAATACGTTCAATTACTGCTGATAAGTTTTTTTTCTTTCGTAAAAAATCTATCACTCTATATTTATGTTTACTTCCTCCACCTCTGTGTCTTGAGGTTATCCTTCCATAATTATTTCTTCCACCAGTAGATTTTTGACCTTTGGTCAATGGTTTAAAAGGTGAGCCTTTCCAAAGGGAACTTTTATCGACAATAACTGTTCCTCTGGTAGATTTTGTATAGGGTTTAAATGTTTTTAAAGTCATAATTAAATTCCAGTTGTTAAGTCAATACTTTGACCTTTTTTTAGCGTGACAATAGCTTTTTTGTAACCACTTTTTTTGGATAGTTTCCCTTGTTTTAATTTAATTTTAGATTTTAGATTGACTATATTTACTTTAATCACACTAACTTTAAATATTTTTTCAATATTTTTTTTAATATTTTTTTTATTTGCTTTTTTATGAACCTTAAATACAGTTTTATTCTGCTCAGAAAGAATTGTCGCTTTTTCAGTTATAATTGGTTTTATTATAGAGTCTAATGAATTAATTTTTTTCATTTAAAATCCTTTTTTCTAAGTTTTTAACTGAGCTTTGAGTTAACAAAACATTTTTATATTTCATCATGTCATATATATTAGCACCTTCATCAATAATAATTTTTAAGTTTTTTATATTCCTAGCTGATTTAGTAATGTTTTTTGATGTTTCTTGATCCGATATTATTATTACATTTAAAAGATTATTTTTTTTTAAAAAATTGTTAAATTCTTTTGTTTTTTTAACTTCCTTTTTAACATCTGTTAATACATATAAATTATTATCTAAGTTTTTTTTAGACAATGTTTGAGCTAACGCTAATTTTCTTACTTTTTTATTAATCTTTTTAATTTTATAAACCGATCCTTTTGGACCATGAGCAACACCGCCACCTACAAATATTGGAGCCTTTCTACTTGCGTGCCTTGCCCCACCACTTCCTTTTTGAGGAACAATTTTTTTTGTAGATCCTTTAATTTCATTTTTTTGTTTAGTTTTAGCTGTTCTAGGTTTTAAATGATTTAATTGCCAGTCTATAACTGATTTAATCAGCTTATGATTAACTTTTTGTTTTAATATTTTGTCCGAAACTTCGATCGTTTCTGTTTTCGTACTGTCTATGTTTAATAATTTAATTTTCATTTATTTTTTTTTACCTTTAGCAGCTTCTGATTTTTTTAATTTTTCATTGTATTTTTCTAAAGTAGTTTTTCTTCTTACATCTTTAACTGACTGTCTTAAATAAACTGTAGAATTTTTTCCTCCGGGAATAGAACCTTTTATAAAGAGTAGATTGTTTTCGGGGTCAGATTTGATAATTTCCAAGTTAAGCATTGTTCTGAATCTATCTCCCATATGGCCTGCCATTTTTTTTCCTTTAAATACTCTACCTGGATCCTGATTTTGACCTGTTGAACCATGAGCTCTATGAGAAATTGAAACACCATGAGAAGCTCTTAGTCCACCAAAATTCCATCTTTTCATAGCTCCTGCAAATCCCTTACCTATTGTTTTTGATTTTACGTCGACAAATTTTTTATCTTTCAACAAGTCCAAGCCTAACTCATTGCCGGTTTTAAAATCTTCAGTTTTGTTAACTCTATATTCTTTTAATATTTTTTTAGGTTCAGTATTTTTCTTTGTAAAATAACCTTTCATTTGCTTGGTTAACTTTGAATTTTTTGTTTTAAAATATCCTATTTTTACGGCTGCATATCCTCTCTTATCTTTTTCTATTACCTCTAAAACTCTTCCGGTTTCTATTTTAATAACAGTAACTGGTACCGATTGACCAGATTGAATAAACTCTCTGGTCATTCCTAATTTTGTTCCTATTAATCCTATACTCATAATTATATTTTTATTTCTAT
>MDTB01068028.1_pt1 | contig 14243 bp, 14 predicted proteins | sample 811161 | NCBI WGS metagenome assembly MDTB01 (sample SAMN05326650, study PRJNA326480) | marine metagenome | isolation source: seawater | place: Mediterranean Sea | collected 2009
AAAATTCAGGAGAAAGTTTGTTTCTTCCTATAATTTTAACATTATCCTATATTCCTAATTTAATTTTTATAAATTTAATGCCTTTTATTATATTTTTAACATCTATGTGGTTTTTCATATCTATAAAACATAATAATGAATTACTTACTTTAAAAATATTTGGTTACTCTAACGCTAAAATTATTTTATTAATCAGTGCTTTATCTTTTCTTTGGGGTCTATTAATTTTAATTGTAATAAATCCAGTAACATCAGGTATGGTCAAATATTACGAGATGACTAAGTCAAATTATTCTAAAGATACTGACCATTTGGTAACGATTAATAGAAATGGAGTTTGGATTAAAGAAACTAAAATGAATAATTTATATATTATCAATGCAGATAGATTGGTTGATAATCACTTAATAGACGTTTCTATAAATATCATTTCAGATGAAAATATAATAAAGAAAAGAATAGAGTCACAAAAAGCAAATATTTCCATTAATAATTGGAATATTGAAAAACCAAAAATATTTAATTTTGATAAAGAAGGTAATTTTACAGTAAAAAATGAGGAATATATACAGTTTGATTCTTTTTATAATGTTGAAAAACTTAATGGCCTATTTAAAAATTTAGACACTATTTCTTTTGTAGAATTACTTACAGAAAACAAAAATTTAATACTTAGAGGATATGAAAAAACTACAATATCTGAAAAAATAAACTCTTTCTTTGCATTACCTTTTTTTCTATCTCTAATGACTATTTTAGCTGCAATTTTTACTATAAATAATAGGAATTCTAATAGTATAAATTATGTAATGATAGCTGTCCTTACTGTTGCTGTCATTTACTACATGAAGGATTTATCAGTTGCTTTAGGTAAATCAGATAGAATTTCCACAGAAATTTCAGTTTGGATACCTATAATTATTATAGGACTTATAAACAGCATAGGTTTACTACAAATAAATGAAAAATAATTTTTTTACATTAATTAATTTTCTTTTTTTTCTTTTTTTTACGATAAATCTGTTCGCAAACAATTTAGAAATTAACTCATCTGAAGTTAAACTGGACAAAAAAGAGTCAAAAATGATTTTTAAAGGTAATGTTAAAGCTATAGATGAAAAAAACAATATCCTAGAGGCGCAAGAAGCTAGATATTCACAAGATAAAGATTTGCTTCAAAGTATAGGTTTTACAAAAATTATCACTAATGAAAATTATCTACTAGAAAGTAACAATGTTATTTTTGATAATAAAAATAAAGTTATAAAATCAGACTTTCCAACAAAAATTACAGATCCAGATGGAAACATAATTTCAGTAAATATGTTTAATTATAATTCGACTCAAAATTTACTTTTTTCAAAAGGTGAAATTAAATTAGAGGATAAAAAAAAGAATATTTACAAGTTCAATCAACTCTACATTGATGAAAATAAGAAAAAAATAATAGGTTCAGATGCAAAAATATATTTTAATGATGATAAATTAAAAGCTGATCAAAGAAATAACCCTAGAATGTTTGCTAATAGTATTTCTATAGATGAAGGAGTAACATCGGTTCAAAAAGGTGTTCTTACTTATTGTGAATTTAGAGAAAATGATAAGTGTCCTCCATGGGAAATAAGGGCTAAGAAAATTAAACATAATAGTGCAAAAAAAACTATTTATTATGATAGTGCTCTTTTAAAAATATATGATTTTCCTATATTTTATTTCCCTAAATTTTCACATCCAGATCCAACAGTTGATAGAAGATCAGGATTTCTTATACCTACGTTTACTAACAGTACAAACATAGGTTCTGGAATTGATATACCTTATTTCTGGAACATAGCTAAAGACAGAGATATTACGTTTACTCCTAGAGTTCATACAAGTAACGAACCATTATATCTTGCGGAATATCGACAAGATTTTGAAAAATCATCTCTAATAGTAGATGGTGGCTTTACAGAGGGATATAAAAAAAAATCTAACACTAAAACTCCTGGATCAAGAACACATCTCTTTACAAGATTTTATTCCTCTTTAATTGAAGAGGGGGACGCATCAAGTGATTTAGAAGTTAATTTACAGCATGTCTCAAATAGCACTTATCCCAAAGTTAATAAACTTCAAACTTCTTTAGTAGACTATTTAGACAACACTGTTAAAAATACTGTTGATTTTGGCTATCAAAGAAAAGATTTCTTTTTTAGTTCAAATGTTTCTGCATTTGAAAATCTTTCTAAAACAGGAAATGAAAGGTTTGAATTTATTTATCCAGAAGCCACTCTTGAAAAAAATGTTTTGATTAGTGATAATTTAGGTATTGTAGATTTAAAGTCCGAGTTATTAGTCAAAAATTATGACGTAGATAAACAAATAGATGTGGTTTCTAATGAATTCAACTGGATTTCAAATAGCTGGGTAAATAAATTCGGGTTCGAAAATGAATTTTTGGGTTTATTAAAGAATGTTAATTATCAAGCAAAAAATGCGAAAGATTATAAAACTGATGGCTCTGTATCAGAATTTTATGGTGCTCTAGGTTTCAAATCAGAACTAGGATTATTTAAATTTAGAGAAAATAACAAATTAAATATTTTTAAACCCAAACTATTAGTCAAAATTTCTCCAAATGACTCTAGAAATATTTCAAAAGAATCTCAGATTTTAAGCTATTCTAATTTATTTAAATTGAATAAAATAAAAACTATAGACAAACTAGATACTGGTTCAAATATTAGTTTAGGATTTGATTTTAAAATTAATAATTTAAATGATAATAATGAAATTAAAAATGAACAATTTAAATTTAGTCTTGGTCAGATTATAAGTGCTGAAGAAAATCGTGATATGCCGTCAAAATCTACATTAAATGAAAAGATGTCAGACATTATTGGGGAGACGTCTTTTAATTTAAATGAGAATATTAATATAACAAATAGTTTTTTGCTCGATCAAAACTTAAAAAACTTTAATAAAAATCAAGTAAACCTAGGACTTGTTTATCCTCAAGCAAATTTTAACATAAATTTTTTAGAAGAAAGTCAACATATAGGAAACTCAAAACATGTAGAGACAAAAGCTGGATTTAATTTTAATAATGGTCTAATTTCTTTAGGTGCCAAACGAAACTTACTTACTAACTCAGCTGAATTTTATGATCTTAGCTATGAATACATCAATGATTGTTTAAAAGCTGGAGTTGCTTTTAGAAGAGAATTTTACCGAGATCGTGACTTAGAGCCAGAAGATTCTTTAATTTTTAAAGTTACTTTTTCACCTTTAGGTGGTATCGCAACACCTGCTAATTAAAATGAAACTAAAGTTATTTTTTTTTTTTATTTTTTTTTTCTTAATAAATAGTAATACGTTTTCAAATATTAAAGATAATATAGTTGCAAAAATAGGAAATGAAATAATTACAAATTATGATATTATTAATGAAATCAATTCTATTCTAGCTTTATCAAATAAACCAGCTAAAACTGCAGATTTTAAAGAGTTGCAAAATATTGCTTTTAATAGTTTAAGAAAATCTTTAATAAAAAAAGTAGAAGTAAAAAAATATAAAATTACGAATTACAATAAACAAGATCTTAATAATTATATTTTGGGATTAGAGCAAAATTTGGGATTGCAGGATATTAACTTAGAGGATCATTTTAATAAATATGGAGCAAACTATGATATTTTTATAGATAATGTCATAACTAATTTTAAATGGAATACTTTAATTTATTCGTTATATAAAAAAGAATTAAATGTTGATGTAGAATTAATTAAAGCTGAACTAAATAGACAGATTATCCAAAATAAAGAAATGACAGAATTTAACTTATCGGAAATAGTTGTTAATAATTGGGATGAAAATAATTTAAAAATAATTCAGGAAAGTATAAAAAATAAAGGATTTGAAGAAACTGCAATTTTGTATAGTAATTCTGTCTCATCATCTAAAGGTGGAAAAATAGGATGGGTTCTTTCGAGATCAATATCAGATGCATATTTAAATGAAATAATGAAATTAAGTGAAAAGCAAATTTCAAAACCTATTAAGATTAATAATAATATTGTTATTATTAAACTTAATGATAAAAGAATTTTAAATCAAAATAAATTAAATATTGTAGAAATTGAAAAAAACATAATTAAAACAAAGAAGGAGGAAAAACTGAACGTTTTTTCTAATTCTCATTATCTAAATTTAGAAAAAAAGGCATATATAGAAATTAATGAATAAGTTTGGAATAGTATTAGGTGAGCCTAACAGTATAAATTCTGAGATATTGGCCAAGTCTACAGCTTACAAGAGTAATTTTGTAATTATAGGTAGCTATGAACTTTTAAAATCTCAATTAAAAGTTTTAAAGATTAATAGAAAGTTAACGAAAATAAATAATGTAAATAGTACAAAAAATACCAAAAATGCCTTAAATGTTTTGGATATACCATTGAAATTTAAAAATCCTTTTTCTGTAAATATAAGTGAGAGTTCTTCTTATGTTAAAAAGTGTTTAATTACTGCGAATAAATTATGTTTGCAAAAAAAAATTAAAGGCATGATCAACTGTCCAGTTAATAAAAAAAACTTATTTAAAGAGAAAAATTTAGGAGTAACCGAATATCTAGCTCGTATTAATAAAGTTAAAAATTCAGAAGTAATGATTATTTATAACAAAAAATTATCTGTTGTTCCTTTGACAACTCATATTAGAATTTCAGAAATATCTAGATTTATTAAAAAAGATATTTTAATTAAAAAAATAAAAAATTTGGAAAAATACTATCGTAAATATTTTAAAAGAAAGCCTCGTATTGCTATTTTAGGGTTAAATCCTCATAATTTAGAATTTAAAAAAAAATCTGAGGAATTAAAAATAATTTTACCAGCGATTAATAAATTAAAAAAAAATTATAATGTTTCTGGTCCATACCCCTCAGATACAATTTTTTTAAAGCAAAATTTGAGGAAATTTGATGTGATCGTTGGCATGTATCACGACCAAGTTTTAGCTCCTTTTAAAGCATTATTCGAATTTGAAGCAGTAAATCTTACGTTAGGTTTGCCATATATTAGAATGTCTCCAGACCATGGTATTGCTAAAGACAAAAAAAAATTAAATATATCGAATCCTACAAGTTTAAATAAATGTATTGAGTTAATGTCAAAACTTGTTAAATGAAATTCAAAAAATCTTTAGGTCAAAATCTTTTAATTGATAAAAATATTTTGAAAAAAATTATTTCGTTAACATCTTTAAAAAATAAAAATATCATTGAAATAGGACCAGGAACCGGAAATTTGAGTTTTGAAATTTTAAAATCAATGCCAAAAAAATTATTATGTATAGAAAAAGATAAAAATTTTTCAAAAAACTTGAAAGATCTTTTTAAAAATGAAAAAAATTTTTCAATTATTAATGCGGACATATTAAAATTGAATATAAAAAGATTATTATCAACTGATACCGTTATTATAGGAAATTTACCTTATAATATTTCAACTCAAATTCTAATTAAGTTTTTAAGATTTAGTCCTTGGCCACCAAAATTTAATAGGTTAATTTTTATGTTTCAAAAAGAAGTTGGAGAAAAAATTATTGCTGATTTCGGAAGTCGAAAATATTCTAGATTATCGATAGTTACAAAATCCAGATTAAAAATATTAAGTTATTTTTATGTATCAAAAAATTGTTTTTTTCCTAAGCCGAAAGTGGATTCTATTGTTATTGAGTTTTATCCTGTTATTAAAAAAAATGTAAACTTTAAATCTATAAAGTCTTTAGAATTTATAACAAATATTTTTTTTTCAAATAAGCGAAAAATGATAAATAAAACATTTAAAAAGCTTAAAATGGTTAACGAAAATTTTTTAAAAAATCAAAATATTGATTTATCTTTAAGACCTGAAAATCTTAGTGAAAATATATATTATAAAATTACTGAACATTACGAAAAGATGAAGTAATTAAATAAATGACATTTTTTCCTTTTTTTGATTTTCTATTATTTTTTCAATTTGACTAAAACAACTTTCTAAATCGCTATTTATTACAATATAATCATAATCAAACCAATGTTGTATATCTTTTTCATATTGTTTTAATCTTTTTTCTATTGTTTGATTATTATCCTGGTTTCTATTTACTAGTCTATTTTTTAGCTCCTGTTTATCAGGTGGCAAAATAAATATTTTTATTAAATTTAGTTCTTTGTATTGTGACAATTGTTTTGTCCCCTGCCAATCTATATCAAAAACAACATCATAATTTTTTTCGTGTAGCTTTATAACTGCGTCTTTCGATGTTCCGTAATAATTATCAAATATTTTGGCATATTCGTAAAAATTATTTTTTTTTACAAGTTTCTTAAACTCGTCTTTGCTTACAAAATGATAATCTACGCCATCTATTTCGTTCGATCTTGGTTTTCTTGTAGTATGTGATATTGAAACTTTAATATTTGGATACTTTTGACTTAATTTTTTTGTTATTGTTGTTTTACCAGCACCAGAAGGTGAAGACAGTACAATGTTGAAGCCCAAGACTAATCCTTTATTAATTTATTGAGTAGATTTACTCTCTATAAATTTAATAGCGTCACCTACTGTTAATATTTTTTCAGCCTCGCTGTCAGATATTTCCGAGCCAAACTCTTCTTCAAAGGCCATTACTAATTCTACAGTATCTAGACTGTCTGCACCAAGATCGTCTATAAAACTTGCTTCGTCAACAACCTTTTCTTCTTCTACTCCAAGGTGATCTGCTACTATTTTCTTTACTTTTGAACCAATTTCTTTTGACATGAATTTTCCTTATTTAAGTTATTATAATCTTACTAAGATTATTAATACTAATTGTCAAGCCATATACATTCCACCGTTCACATGAATTGTTTCCCCTGTAATATAAGAGGCTTCTTCAGAACTTAAAAAAGCTACACAATTAGACACATCATCCCCTGAACCCATTTTGCCCATTGGAATTTTAGATAGGAGTATCGTCCTGATCTTCTCAGGAATACTGTTGGTCATATCAGAGACTATAAATCCTGGTGAAACGCAATTTATAGTAATATTTTTCTTTGCATATTCAATAGATAAACTTTTTGACATACCGATTGTACCTGCTTTTGAGGCGGCATAATTCGATTGACCTATGTTTCCAGTGTGCCCAACTATTGATGTTATATTTATCACTCTACCTGAATTACCTTTAAGCATTTTTTTAATTGCATATTTCGATAACAAAAATGTTGAACTTAAATTAATATCAATAACTTTTTGCCAGTCTTCATCCTTCATTCTTAAAGATAAATTATCTCTATTTATACCTGCGTTATTTATAAGAACATCCAATCCACCAAGTTCATTTGCAACTTCATCAATAAATTTTTCTATTTCAGAGTGAGATGAAATATCGAATTTTTTTACTTTAATTTTACTAAACTCTTTTTTAAGCTTTTCAAGTTTTTCTGAATTAGTTCCTGTTCCTAAAACTTCAGCATTAAGTGACAAAAATTTTTTTACCAAGGATCCGCCTATTCCTCCTGTAGCTCCTGTAATTAAAACTTTTTTACCTTTTAAGTTAATCATTATAAACTTTTTATATCATTAATGTTAGTTAAACTTCTAGTCATTACTTTGTCATTAGTCCTTTTTACAAGTCCACTTAATACTTTTCCGGGTCCAATTTCAATAAAATCGTCGATATTATTTTTTATCATGTATTCTACAGTTTCTCTCCATCTTACTTGTGAAAATATTTGTCTATAAAGTAAATCTTTTATATCCCCCTCCTTTTCAATAGGTAAAGCAGTGACATTGCTTATTAGTTTTAAGCCTGGATTTTTAAACTCTGTTTTTTGTAAAAATATTTTCATTTTTTCAGCAGCTGGTTTCATGAGTGAACAGTGAAACGGTGCACTTACAGGTAAAAAGATAGATCTTTTTTTTTCAACCTTTAGGTTATTACCAAAGTCAACTAATGTTTCTTTGTTTCCACTCAAAATTATTTGACCTGTAGAATTATCATTTGCTACCTCACAAATACCTTTTTTTTTATCAAATTTTTTAATAAGTGAGTTAAGAGCTTTAATATCTAAACCCATAACTGCTAACATGGCACCATTACCCACCGGAACTGCTTCCTGCATGAGCTTACCTCTTTTATGTACTAAATTTACACCATCTTCTAAACTTAATGATCCAGAAGCAACTAATGCACTGTACTCACCTAAAGAATGACCAGCAATATATTTTATTTTTGATAAATCAAAATTAAATTCTTTTTTCAAAACACTATATATGGCAAAACTAGTTGTTAAAATCGCTGGTTGAGTAATCTCAGTTTTTTTGAGATCTTCATTAGATCCATTTAAAATTATATTTGATAGTTTAAATTTAAGAACCTCATCGACTCTTTCAAATATTTCTTTTACTATCTTAAAATTACTTTGAAATTCTGACGCCATACCAGCTTTTTGAGAACCTTGTCCAGGAAATATAATTGCTTTCATTTTAACTGATATACATGCTTATAATTGATGTTGAAATGACTTTTTTATAATAGTATAAAATCCGCTTAATATTTATACTTATTATAATGAATTTTTACGAACATACAGTTATAGCCAGACAAAACCTTTCACAAAAGGATATAGATGCCATTGAGAAAAAGTACGAGGACTTAATAAATAAAAATTCTGGAAAAGTGCTTAAAATTGAAAAATGGGGTTTATTAAATTTCAAAAGAAAAATAAAAAATTATACAAAAGGTTATTTTTTACATTTTAAATTAGAAGGAGATCAATCAACATTAGAAGAAATTAAGTCAAAAACTAAGTTAGATAATAACATAGTGAGGTTCCTTACCATCAAGTATAAAAACCTAGACTTAAAAACTGAATATTTCTCTAAAAATAAAGCCCAATGAAAAAAAGAAAAAAAAATTTTAAAAACACAAGGAGTTCATTAAACAAACTAAGTTTATTTCAGAAAGGTGATTCTAGGTTTTCTAGAAAATGTCCTTTTTCAGTAAAAAATGCTCCAGTTATAGATTATAAAAATATTTCACTTCTTCAAAAATATATTACTGAAACAAATAAGATAATAACATCAAAAATAAGCAACGTTTCTTTAGGTAAACAAAAAAAAATAGCAAGAGAGATTAAAAAAGCCAAAATTTTAGGTATGCTATAGGATATTATGCAAGTAATTTTATTAGAAAATATATCAAAGCTTGGAAAAATAGGAGATTTAGTTGTAGTCAAAAATGGATATGCAAGAAACTTTTTGTTAAGAGAAAATAAGGCTTTAAGAGCAAATAAAGAAAATATTGAATTAGTTAATAAAAATAAATCCGAACTAACTAAGAAAAATACTGAAATTAAAAATAAATTTATAGAAAAGGCTAATAAAATTAAAAATAAAAAGATAAAAGTTTATAAAACGATCAAGGAAAACGGTGATTTATATGCTTCAATTAAACCTAAAGAAATATCAAAAATAATCTTTGATGAGTTAAAAATAGAAATAGTTCCATCTGAAATAATAATTAAAAAAGAAATAAATAAAATTGGGATATTTGATATTAACATTGTACTTCATTCTGAAGTTCAAACAAAAGTATCGCTTCTAGTTGAAAAAATAGACAAGCTTCAAAACAAATAAAACTTTTTCCACAGGTTGAAAAAAAGGTGTGTAACTTAAAGTTTTAAATCAATAGATATAGAATACTATATCTGTATGGAAAAATTGGAAATCTCCAAAAATGTTAAACAAAACATAGAAATCCCATCTAATATTGAAGCTGAACAACATCTATTAGGTTCGGTTTTAGTAAATAACGATATTATTGACGAAATAGCTAATATTATAAATTCTGAAAAGTTTTATGACCCAATACATATTAAAATTTACGAAGTAATAGAAAATTTAAATAGCAAAGGGATGATTGCAAATCCTATAACTCTCAAAAACTATTTTGAAAAAAATCAAGGTTTAGATGATGTAGGTGGTGTAGAGTATTTAGTAAAATTAACTAGATTTTCGTCTTCCGTGAAACAAGCTATTGATTATGCGAAAATTGTTCATGAGAATTATGTAAAAAGAGAGTTGATACAAATATCACATCACATTAAAGATGATTCTTTAAACCCAGAGGAAGATAAATCGTCAGATTTAATTATAGAGGATGCAGAAAAATTGTTATTTGATTTGGCTGAAAGAGGTTCTTTTTCCCAATCTTTTATGAAATTTAATTTAGCTCTCGATCAATCGATTAGTATGGCGGAACAAGCAATGAAAAGTGACCAAGGTATTGTAGGTGTTCCTACTGGCTTAACTGATTTAGATGAAAAATTAGGAGGATTACATAAATCGGATTTAGTAATTATTGCAGGACGTCCATCTATGGGTAAAACTGCTTTAGCTACAAATATTGCTTATCATGCTGCTAAAAATATCCAGTTAAAAGGTTCAAAATCCTCTGTAGCTTTTTTTTCATTAGAGATGTCATCTGAACAACTTTCAACAAGAATTTTATCTGAACAATCACGTATAAAATCAAATGATATAAGAAGAGGTAAAGCAACTGAGGAGGAGCTTGGGCGATACATTGAAACTTCTAGGGATATCTACGAACTTCCTTTGTATATAGATGAGACTCCTGCCATCACTATTTCAACTTTAAGTAATAGAGCAAGAAGGATTAAAAGGCTTTTTGGTTTAAGCTTAATAGTAGTTGATTACATTCAATTAATGAGAACTAGTTCAAAGAGAAACGATGGTAGAGTTCAAGAAATTTCCGAAATTACTCAAGGATTAAAAGCTTTAGCAAAAGAATTAAGTGTACCTGTGCTTGCTTTGTCTCAATTATCTAGGGCAGTTGAACAAAGAGACGATAAAAAACCTCAATTAGCTGACTTAAGAGAATCGGGCTCAATAGAGCAAGATGCGGATGTAGTTTTGTTTGTTTTCAGAGAGGAATATTATGAAGAAAAGAAACAGCCAAAACTTGGCTCGATAGAACACGCTGAATGGCAATCAAAAATGAGTGATATAGCTGGTCTAGCAGAGATATTGATAGGCAAACAAAGACACGGACCTACTGGAAATGTACAAGTAGAATTTGAAGGAATGTACACAAAATTCAAAGATTTGAAATCTTAGAAAAATAACATTTTTCATTTTTTTCAATTTTAAGATATATCATTTATCTACCTATGTTTTTAAAACTTTACAGCAAATTAGTCACTGATTTTCATAAGTTTACAATTTTACTTATTTCCATAATTATTGTTATATCCTTTTATTTTTCTAAGAATTTCAATTTAGACGCATCATCAGATGCATTATTGTTAGAAGGTGATAAAGATTTGAAATATCTTCGAGAAGTAAATACTAGATATGGTTCTAAAGATTTTTTATTTTTAACTTACTCCCCCGTTACAAATTTTACAGATGAAGATACAATTATAAATATTCAGCTACTCAAGTCAAAGATTGAGAAGCTAGCTTGGGTAGATAGTGTTATTACTATTATAGATGTTCCTTTGCTTAAAAGTAGTGATGAGCCATTAATGGAACGACTTAAAAATTATAAAACTCTTTCTTACCCGGATCTTGACAAGAACAGAGGATTTCAAGAGATATTAAACAGTCCTATATATAGGAACTATGTTATCAGTGAAGATGGAAAAACATCTGGAATAGTTATTTATTTAAAAAAAGATGAAAGACTAAGCGAATATATAAAACTAAAAGAAAAATATTTTTTTGAAACTAAAGAAAAGAAACTAAGTGATTTAGAGAAAGAAAAATATAAAAGTTTTTTACAAGAATACGATAATTATAAAAACTTATATAACAAAAGAAATCATCAAAATATTTCTGAGATAAGAGTTGTAATAAACAAATATGGAGATAATGCTAAAATTCACCTCGGAGGTATTCCTATGATCGCAGATGATATGATGAGCTATATTAAGAATGATATTATAGTTTTTGGTATAGGTGTTTTTGTTTTCATTATTTTTACCCTCTGGTTCATATTTAGAAATTTAAAATGGGTTGTAATGCCTTTATTAGGATGCGCAACGTCTGTAATTGTTATGTTAGGATTGTTAGGTTTGATCGGTTGGAAGGTAACTGTGATTTCATCTAATTTTATTGCTTTAATGTTAATTCTAAATATGGCTATGAATATTCATGTGACAGTAAGATTTCTTCAATTAAAAAAAGAATATCCAAATTTAACTAAAAAAGAAGCAGTGCTGGAAGCAAGTAAAAAGATGATGCTGCCTATTCTTTATACTGTTTTAACTACTATTTGTGCTTTTCTATCTTTAATATTTAGTGGAATAAAACCTATAATAGATTTTGGATGGATGATGACCTTAGGATTAATAGTGTCTTTATTAATTACTTTTCTTCTTTTACCTTGTTTGCTTAATATTTTTTCTACAGAAAATGAAATAGATGTTAAAGATACTGAGAAATCAATAATCACAAGTGCATTGGGTTCTATAGCAAAAAAAAATGGTATTCCACTATTTGGAGCAACCATAATAATAATTGTTGCTAGTATAATTGGTATATCAAAACTAGAAGTAGAGAATAGCTTTATAAATTACTTTGATAAAGAAACAGAAATTTATAAAGGAATGAAGAAAATTGATGATGAACTTGGTGGAACAACTCCTTTAAACGTAATAATAAAATTTCCAGCAAAGGAGGTAAATGAAAATGAAGATGATGAATTTTCAGAATGGGACGAAGATAGTGAAAATAATGAAGATAAAGCTAAATATTGGTTTACGAGGGATAAAATGGATAAAATTTTAAAAGTTCATGATTATTTAGACTCTCTTCCAGAGATAGGAAAAGTTTTATCATTTGGATCTATTCTCAGAGTCGCTGAAGATTTAAATAAGAAAGAATTACAGAGTTTAGAAATAGCTGTTTTATATAGTAAAATTCCTGAAGAAATTAAAAAAGAAATTATATCACCTTATATATCAGTCAACGAAGATGAGGCTAGAGTCTCAGTTAGAATAAAAGACTCTTTGGAAAATTTAAAAAGAAATGATTTAATAAAAAAAATAGAAACTGAACTTAATACTAAATTAGGTTTAAAAAAAGATGAGTATAAGTTGGCAGGGGTACTGATTTTATTTAATAATTTGTTGCAAAGTTTATTTAAATCTCAAATTCTTACTTTAGGTATTGTTATGCTAGGGATTTTTGCAATGTTTTTAGTTTTATTTAGAAATATAATCTTATCATTGATTGGAGTTGTTCCAAACTTTATAGCTGCTTTTTTTATTTTAGGTATTATTGGTTTGATGGGAATACCTTTAGATATGATGACCATCACTATAGCTGCAATTACCATAGGTATTGCTGTTGATAATAGCATTCATTACATTTATAGATTTAAAGAGGAATTCAAAAAGATTAATAACTACGCTAATACCTTAGACAGATGTCACAGCACAGTTGGTATTGCTATTTTAAATACTTCTATAACAATAGTTTTTGGTTTTTCAATTTTAGTATTGTCAAACTTTATTCCAACAATATATTTCGGTGTTTTTACTGGTATAGCAATGTTGCTAGCTATGATTTCAGTTTTAACTTTACTTCCAAAATTGTTATTAATTTATAAACCTTTTGGAAAAGAAGTTGATAAACTTATATAATGAGTAGTTTTTTTGATAATATAACTAATGGTATAAATTTATTTGATATTTTTGTAGCCACAATTTTTATTTATTGCATTATCCAATGTTTCTTAAAAGGTTTTTCTTTAAGCCTAATTTCTTTTATGAAATGGGTTCTCTCGACCATTGTTACGATTATATTAGTTCCAAAACTTCAACCAACTGTAAGTGAATATATTGAGTCTGAATTTATTAACAATATTGGTCTAGGAGTATCAATTTTTATTTTTACACTTTTTTTAACTATTTTAATTGGAAAAGCCTTAGGGAAAGCTGTTACTTGGACAGGAGTTGGTTCTATCGATAAAACTTTTGGTATGTTATTTGGTTTTTTTAAAGGTTATGTGGTTACAGTGTGTATATTTACTATATTAAATTGGTTTTATCCTTTTCAAAATTGGGGTATATCAGCAGAAGACGCTATTACTTTTGACTTAATAAACAAAGGAAGTGAAATATTAATAGAAGAATTTCCTTCTAGTGAAGATTTCATTGATACGAAAGAAAAAATTGAAAAAATTTAAATTAGATAA